>OGEU01000355.1_pt1 | contig 49341 bp, 55 predicted proteins | sample 1570651 | NCBI WGS metagenome assembly OGEU01 (sample SAMEA2582129, study PRJEB24529) | metagenome | biome: Human gut stool | place: China | collected 2011 | reverse complement strand
ATATGTCACCACATATGAGTTGTACTAAGTCTAGAACTGATTCTAATGAACCAGTTCCCCGTTCCTTATATCTATATAAAATATAGATACGCCGTACTAGGTCTAAAATTGACCCTCACGAGTCAATCCCTTTTCCTTCCCATATATGTCACCACATATGAGTTGTACTAAGTCTAGAACTGATTCTAATGAACCAGTCCCCCGTTCCTTCCCATATATGTTACCATATATGAGTTGTACTAGGTATTACCTGGACGAGGGAGGGTTAAGAATTTGCTCATGTCCTAGAGACATCACCATCCTCTAGCCACACTACACGCCATACCCAGAGACATCACCATCCTCTGACCTATCCGTGGTTACTACAAATTCATTGCTACCCAGAGACATCACCATCCTCTGACCTAACACCTTTAATTACAACCTAGAGACATCACCATCCTCTAGCGAAGTATCCTACTAGCAACCTAGAGACATCACCATCCTCTAGCCTTGCCGTCCTACATAATAATTTGTTATTGAAATTATAAAAAAGTATATAATATGAATATTCATATTATATACTTTTTTTCATTAACTACCTATTTATCTGCATAATAAATTCCAATCAAACCTGTTTCTAGTACATCATTATACGGTACATTATCAACACGATTTTCTATATTAAAGTTTTTAGATCTATTTATTACTATCATCATTGCTTTTCCAAACGATATATTTTTATTTCTACATATTTCAGCAAAACGTTTATTCATTTTTTTGTTAACCTTTTTATCTTTGTGTAATGTTGTTATACCTTGAATAGAATTTAAACAAATTGTCATTGCTCTAAATATACTAAATAAATTTTCCATTTTTGTAGCTCGCAAATAAAATATAATATTTCCTAATAAAATATTAATTTCATATAATTCTTCTTCTGTAAAAGTGTTATTCTGTAATTCATCCTTATATAAATCTACGTTTAAACTATTTAAACTATATTGATTTATTATATAATGATATAAGAAATCTTCAGGTAAAAATTCGGTTGTTAATTCATTAATTATACGTCTTAATTGAGAAATTAAATACATCAAATCATTATATTCATAAGTCATCAGTTTGTCATATAGAATTGTTTTATATCAAAATAATCATTAATCTCATCTAATGTTTTATAAGGATTATAGTAACTGTCGTCTTCTAAATATACTTCTTTATCTGGTAATAATTCTATACAATAATCTATTTCTCCATTTTTTCTTTTATATCGATTAATTTTTCCTGTTCCTTGTATTAAACATGAATTGATTTTATTTCTATTATTAAATTCTTCTAAAGTTTCATTCAACATTAGTTGTGTATGATCAGCTAAATATTCTTTTCCTCTATGCAAATTAATTATAGTTACACAGTTAGAAAATCTAGCATATTTACCAACCAATATAGCTTTGAATTTGATTATAGAACCTATTTCTCGATTATTAAGTCCAGGTCTTTTGATTTTTTTCTTTTCCAAATCAATATTTGATTTATAGTTATATGTTATTTTTTTTGTTATATTTACATTTTTATTGTTTTCAATATTTTTATTTTTACTATTAATACTACCTCCTGCGTTTAAGTTACTTTCATTATTAGTCATATTTTGTTTTCCATTTACATTTAATTTATTTGTCATATTGTTATTCCTCCTTTAAATTAAAAATAAGTAGGGATAAGGCATAACCTTATCCCATCCAAATACTTATTATAAAAAATATTAAGTATTTCACTTTTCCTTCCCATTCATATAATGAGTTGTACTAAGTATTATTGAAATACTACTTGAGCGAGGGAGGGTTAAGAATTCGCTCATGTCCTAGAGACATTACCTATCCTCTAGCCACACTACACTCCATACCCAGAGACATTACCTATCCTCTGACCTATGTGTGGTCACTACGAATTCACTGTTACCCAGAGACATTACCTATCCTCTGACCTAACACCTTTCATTACACCCTAGAGACATTACCTATCCTCTAGCGATGTATCCTACTGGCAACCTAGAGACATTACCTATCCTCTAGCCTTGCTGCCCTACAAATTTTTTCTATTACTATTTTGTTAATATGAAAATAAAATATTAAACGAAGGTCCAGAAAGGACCTTCGTAATATCAAGCTATTTAACTAATGAATACAACGCATGAGGAGTTTTAGCTCGACAACATATCATTCCAAATTTACTAAGATAACCACCTCCTCGTAATGGACGTTTGTAAACTCGTGAAGTCGATGTCATTAGTATTCGTAAACCTAAACTTTTAGATGCGTGTATAAATACGTATTTAGTAACCCCAGGTTTTTTGAATACCATATATTTTGCAGTTGGGATTGCTTTTGAACGTGGCATGTGAGTTAAACTTGAACCTAAAACTGAACCTAAAAATACATAACCTTTACCAATCATTATACCTTTAACATGTTTCTTCATAAAAACCTCCTAATTTGTTGCCCTTATATTTAGACGAGAACAATCGACAACTTCGCCTTATTATATTACATTCACATATATAATATAGCGATAAAATTGTCATGTTTTTCATATTATTCGTATATTTCTATAACTTTATAAGATCTACCGAATTTATCTGTTGCATATTTATGATCCGCACTGAATTTAACTTTACCTAAATCTTTTTTATCTGGAATAGGATAATCTAATACTTCATTTCCATTATCTCCAACAGCTATTATTTTCCAATCATCGTTTACTGCATTATATTTTATTTTTAATTCTACGTTTAGATTTTCATATAATATATATTTATTAGCTTCATCTGATCTATCAGTTTCCTGTTCTAATCTCTTAGCTATATGGTCATCTAACATTTCATTTCTTTCTGATAATTTATTAGCGTATTCTATTTCTTCTGGGGTATCATTATTTGTTTGTATCGAAGGGCTGTTATCATTTAATGCATCCATGAAATTATTTCTTCCAACACGCATTATTTCTTTAAAATAACTATTAGCACTATATTCAGCACCGTCTCCTTCACCTTCTCCAGCAAAACGTTTACCTTCTTTAAGTTGTAATTCAAGAATATTCTTTTTAAGAGAAGTTAATTCTTTTACTATTTGCAATTTAGTTGATTTAGTTGTTAATATTGATTGAATTAAATCATTTGTATATTTAGATACACCCTTAGTTTTAGAACCTGACATTGATTCATATTTTTTATCTAATTTTTTACCAAATTTATTTACTTCGTCTAATAAATCGTTAAGCATAGTTAACTCTTCTGCAAATTCTTTTTTAAGTACATTATCACCATCTTTAAGTTTAGTATAACTTCGTTTTCCTTGTCTAGCAATATCTCCTGTAACATCATCTTCATATTCATTTTCTGCCCAATCATCTGCTATTTGATAAAAATCGAAATCATTTGTATCTTCAGCAAATTTTTTTACTTGATCTAAATTTTCATCATTATTCATATCATTCATTATGTCTTCATAATCTGATAAGAAATCATATTCTTCATTATAACTAGCATCGAAATTACTATTATCTTGAAGATCTGGATCATTATTCAAAGCATCGTAATTCATATTATCTACCTCCAATATATTAAATAATTATATAATTGTATTTTTATATAAAAAAAATAAAGTGGAATGAATCCACTTTATTTTTTATGTTTATTTGTTAGTAACTTCAGGAGATTTTTTATCAAGTGGTGTATATTCTTGTAAATATTGATCATCTCCTAATATCTTATTTACATCTAATGGTGTAAGTAATCTATATTTCTTTATAGGCATTTTTATAAGAACTTCTTTTTCATGTATAAAACTGTTATACATACCTCTATATACACTCTTTTCTTTATCATAAGCATCTTGTAATATTTGTTCTATATCAATAGCTTCCATGTCTTCATCAATATATATTTCTAACACGCCTCCAAACATATTACATTCAGAACCACAACTTCTAGAAAAATTCTTAGCAGTTCTTAAATCTTTAGAACAACTTATAAATCCACCGTCATAATGTCTTAATACTGACAACACATCAGGAACACCATTTTCATTATAGAAACCATGATAAACCACGCCTGTGTATTTATAATCTCCTATATATTTATCCATTAATTTTTTACATTCACTATCAGGTCTAAAACCTCCATATGTTAATGCATTTTTTATTTCTTTATATTTAGTTATATTATCAAAGACACTATCATTTAATATAGCATCTATTTTTTCTATTATTACAGATTTGTCTTCATCATCTATATTGTTACATATGGTTTCTGTTTTCATATCTTTTATTAGATTGAATAATTTTAATTTATCAACAAATCCAAAATCACTTAAAAATGGATTCATATCTTCTACTATTTTTAAATACCCAGAATATTTTTCTCCTACTGTTTGTGATAAATTAACATTTCTTGAAAAATAATCTATGTTTGTTCTAATAATAGCAGTTATTAAAGCTATTTCTTTATTTCTATCATAATCATAATCTGGTTTAACATCTTTGTTTTTCCATTCATTCACAGTAACAACAGGTTGATTTATTTCTTTAGATTCTTCGTTATTATCGCAAATGTCTTTTTTACCTCTATAATAGATTACATTATCTACAACATCAAAGGCATCAAAAGTATCCACTATTTTATAAAACAATTTTGAAAAATACATATCTAAATTATCCACTGGTTGTTTTCTAACATTACCTGAAGTATATGCTAATAATAATTTAGTTGCGACAATAACTCTTAAAAGAGTTATATTAGAATTTCTTTTGTCTAGTTTATAGCTTGAACCTGAATAAGCTCCATATCCATAATCTGGTTTTTCATCATATATGAATTTAGCAAATGTGTCCATTCTATCAACTAAATCTCTTGGTAAATTATAATCAAATGTCATATTATTTGATTCTAGTCTAGATAATATTCCAGGATTTATAAAATAATTATTAAAATATGTTACTGTTTTATTAACAGCACTCATATTTTCTCTATTAAAGAATTTAGAATCGTTTCTCACATTTAAAGAATAATCAGTCATTTTAAAATCATTATATTTCATATACACATACCTCCGTTTATATATTAGTTATATTATTTATTTCAGGGTGTTGTTTTAACACCTTTTTGTTTAATTTTATTATTAGATTAGTATATATTGTATGATTATTTATAGCTTGAAATATATCAAAGCATTTTGATAAAACAATATCATCTGATGTTTCTGCTATATCAGAAACCATTGTTACTGGATTTTTATCTGTTAAAGATAAAGTCGTTTCATAATAAGACATATTATCTGTTGTTATTTTAGTTGTGTATAGTTCAACAACTATATCACCTATTACTAAATAGGACTTAAGAGGCAATCTATTATCAGAATATAGTAATTTTTCTATTTCTGTTAACGTATCACCTTTATTTTTAAATATACCTTTTTTATATTGTAGAATATCCTCTTCTAATAATTCTTTTACCACTTCATTGTAATTAACTATCATTTTTTGAACCTCCTTAATAAGCTTTTGGTAAATTATTATCATGATGTATATCACTTTCTATATGTCGATAATTTATAAACATATCAGTTCCTTTTGTTTTTCCTTTTTCTAATATTTTATATTTTCCTCCAAATACCTTAGTTTTATTCTCCACTTTTTGACCAGTGTTGAATTCAATTTTTTCTTCTAGCATATTATTTTCCCTCCTTGAAATAATAAATGAATGAAGTATACAAATCGTATACTTCATTCATTTATATAATATATAATTGATTTTACTAACTTTTTCATCAATTTTTAAATATAATGTTACCGTATTTAAAATTATCTGTATCAGTATCAGATGTTAATATTAAGTCAACGGGTTCATTATCAAACATATTATTGTGAGTAATTAAAAATACTTGTTCACAATTAACTTGCTCTATGAATTTGTATAATATGTTTATAAATTCTTGTCTATTTTTATTATCTAGTGGTCCATCTAATTCATCTAGACATATTATATCATATGTTGTCATAGATTGGATTATTAAAGATAAAGATAATACTATAGATATAAAACTACTTTCTCCTTGACTAGCATTTATTATATCTGGTACTAATATACCTTTTGTTATGAATGGAATTCTAAATTCATTTTCATTTATTATGAAACTATCTATTTGTAATTGACCATCAAAGACAGATTCTAATAAAGTATTCATTAATATTGGGCAATTTTTCAAATACACATTTAAATACAGTAGAGGTATACCAGTAGATGCATTTAGAGCATCTCTTATTTCATTTATATCCTTGAATAATAAATTTAAAGCATTATATTCATTTGTTAAATTAGAATATTCTTTTAATTTATAATCCAATTCCTCTTTATGCTTATTATCTAATTGTATACTAGAATTAATTTTATCCAACGTATTTTGTAATTGTGAATTACTATGTTCCAATTCATTTTTTAACTCAACATTATATTTTATTTCTTTTAATCTGTAATCAACATCTTTAAAGTCTTCTTTTAATTGATTTAAATTACTCTTTAATTTCAAAGCTTGTAATATATTATTATCTTTTTCAATACATTTATTTTTTTCTTCTTTAAGTTTATTTATTTCTTCTTGTGTTGATTTGATTATAGAATCATTTTTGTTTATTTTATCTTTTATCATCAATATTTGATTTTCTATAGTTATTGTGTCTAAACCAAAATCTTTTATTGTTTTATATTCTTCACTAATTTTATTTTTATCTAATATATACTCATCTAATAATTCAAAAGATTCAGCATCATCTATTGCTAAATTTAATATATTTGTATTAAATAAAGGTTTTCTGTCACATATATTAGTTAAGATAATATTTACATCATAATCTATAGGAATATCATATTGTAAATCTAAATTGTTTATAATATCAACAATATTCAGCATAACTCTATATATATCATATAATTCATCATATCCTAATAAATCTTTTTTTAATTCTACTAATTTATCATTATTAATATAATTTTCATTTAATTTATCATATAAATTCTTATAGAAATGCATATAAGGACATTCTTTATTACATTTAAATTCTAACTCTTCTTTTCCTAATATTTCTTCTAATATTGTACTCTTTATATTAGTTTCATTTAAATAAGAAATTTCATTTTCTATTTTTACTCTATTATCAGATAATTCTTTTTCAACATTTTTATTTTTTAACATCAAATCTGCTATTATACGTACATTTGATGTTTTATATTGATTTAATGAATTATATGCTTGTGAAACTAATCTCATATTATCTTTTAATCTAAGTAATTCATTTTTATTATATCTGGTTCTATCAGATAACTTCATTTCAAGTTTTTTTATTTTATCTTCATATGATTTTATATTATCTTGTATATTATTCAATCTAGCAGAAGATACTGATGTTTTAAGTTTATTTTCTAAATCTTGTATTTGATTAAAATAAATATCTTTTTCTGATATTTCTTTATTTATTATCGCTTCTTTAGAATTTATATCCGTGATTATTTTATTTATATTTCTTTCAGATATTAGTTTATATTCAGTTTCATTTTCATCAATATCCTTTATCAGCAATAACTTTTTCTCAGAATTATTTATAGTTTCATTTAAGTGATTCCATTTTGATTCTACTACATCATAATCACTACAAACTAAATCTTTAATTTTATTTTCATTAACAGCTATTTGTTTTATTAATGATTGCTTTTCTTTTTCATTAGTTATTATCCTATTAGATAATACAGATATTTCATTTTCAAAATCACCTATATCTGATACATTATATTTACTTAGCTTATCAGATATATTCTTCATCACTGCTCTAATATTTCTATATTCTTCCGATACTTTTTTATAAAAATTATTGTATATATCAATATCAGAGAATAGTTTAGTAGCAAAAGCTTTTCTATTAGTAGCTTTCATATTAATAAGACTGGTTACATTACTACCCAATCTCATTAATTTTAATAAATCTTGGTCTATACCTAATTCAATATAAACTTGCTCTTTAAAACTTTTAACATTACCATTACTATTAAGTTCTTCTCCATTTTTACTTATATATGATTTAACAGATTTGTTTTTGTTTTTAAACATATAAAAATGTTTTATTATATATTCATCAGTATTGTTTTGTATGTGTATTTCTTTATAACCATCCATTCCTTCTTTTATTAAGCAAGTATCACTTCTAACATCCATATTTCCACATGAAGCAAAAGGATGTAATTCTGATAATATAGAAGTTTTACCAGAACCATTTTTACCAGATAAAACTATTAATTTATTTTCTGATTTACTAAAATCTATTTCAATTTCAGGTTTTTTCATACCTGACATTATATTTACAAAATTTTTTAATTTTAAATATGTTATTTTCATATAACCACCTCCATATTAAATTGTTAATATTCAAATGATTTTCTACTATTAAACAAATACATAACGATTAATATAACAATAAGAAAGGAGATTTTATTATGGATTATAATGAATTTAATTTAAGAAAAAATTTTATATTAGAAGAAACATTGATACCATTTGGAATTTCATCTAAATATAAATTTGTAGATGCAACTAAAAACAACGATATTATAATAGAAGAAGGTGTTGTAAAAAAAATAAAAGACAAATATCCTATTTACGTAGTTGTATCTTGGTGTAATACAGTACCAGATAAATTTATATCTGCTGTTACTAGATGTAAATATTGCCATGCTGCATTATCTTTAGACGCATCATTAAAAAAATTATATAGTTTTAATTTGGTTAATCATGTTAAAAACAAAAGAGGAGGCTTTAGTATAGAATCATTACAAACATATTTAAATGATTATGAAGATAGTTTGATGGCGGTATTTACAATATTTTTAGATAAAATAAAATTTGATGCTTTGAAAAAAAATGTAAAATGGTTTACTGATCATGCTAAAGAGTCAGCTTATAGTTTTTTAAATATAATAGCATATGGATTGCATTTACCTATTCAATTTACAAATAAAATGGTGTGTTCACAATTTGTTGACAATATATTAAAAAAAATAGGAGTAGATGTCACTGGTAAAAGAAGTTCACAAGTATCTGCTGCTACATTTTATAAATCGGATTCAGAATACATTTATAAATGTTATGAAGGGAAAATAAAAACATACAAACCAAATATGCTTAACAAAGTTGTAAATAAAATAAAAAATACAGCTAATGTATGTAGTTAAAAAAAAATATAGAGATATGAGAAAATTCTCATATCTCTATATTCTTATTTATTATTCATCTTCTTTTGATAAACATATAGTACCAGTGTCTTCTTCTTCGTCCATTAATAATTCTATGCCATCCATTTCTTCAAATTTACAGCATGTTATGTTAAGACATTGTTTTGTTTTTCTTCTCAAAGTAAAATCTTCTATAGGTCTTTGGAATTTACAAATTACTCTGAATTTGCATTCCTTACATTCTAATTTACCATAATCATTTTCATTACCATTGTTATCTATAAATTGAGAACAATTTATAGATAACATACCATTAGTATCTTCTTGAAGACTTTCTTCCTTAGCTTTTAAAACTTCCTCCCATTTACAAAATTCAATATTTTTGCAATTAGTACATTGTATCATAATACATACCCCCTTAAATTGATATATTTTGTATAGTCTTTTTTATTGTTAATATGAATAAGCCTAATGTTATTAATGTTATTGAAACTGGAACTTTATAGATAATGTCCAATATTAAATATATCGCTATTATTTCAGAACAAAATGATCCAATCACAACATCCATAATTTTTCTCATATATCTACCCCCTTAAACTTATTGAAACTAACATAATTACTATACTTATTATAAAATATAAAATAGCTAAACTATTGTATATCATACTAAACGCATAACAACTTGACATAAACATAAATATTGATGATAGTATTCCAAAATTTGATATTTTTCTCATTTGTTTTTCCATAATAATAATCTCTCCTTTATTTTCTTCTTGTTGAATATTCTTTTGCTATTTTTTGAACTTTATATTTTGATATACCAACAATTATAGCTATATCATCATAGCTATATTTGTATTTAGTATGGTCGTAACTTTTTCTTTCTTCTAAATAAGCTACAACTACTTTTTTCAAAATTTCTTCATAGTTAACGTCAGCTTCTTCTTTTTTACTTTTCAATATCATATTATCCATAAGAATACCTCCAAATAATTTATATTGTTATACGCACTTCTTCGAAATTTGGTAATGCTAATGCCCATTTTAATATTTCAGCATTAAAGTCTAAGATTGATTTATTTAATTCTCTTAGTGTCATATTATCTTTCTTATCATCTTTTGCTCTTATAGTTCTATTGCCATCAATATATAGATATCTGTTATCATATAAATCGAGTTTGTCATTTGGATTTATTACTCGATTATATATAAATATGTCATCTATGAATCTTATATAACCACTGTTGCCATATTCATATACATGACCAGAGCAACACCATTCTGTTTTATAACCTTTCTTATTTAATAATAATATTGGTGTTATCATAAGATCATCTAATATTATCATATCTAATAATTCATACTTACCATTTTCATCTAATGTGCCTATATGTGGAGCATCTACAGAATCCCTACATCCATACCCATCAGCAATTATTCCTTTTTCAAGATTAACCCATTTCATAATAAATTACCCCCTTATATATACATATTATAAATCAACATCTTCTTCTGAATATCCTTCAGAAGAATCATATTTAAATACTTTAAATGTTGGTTCTTGAGAATCTTTTTTATCTCTAAACTCAACATAGACGTCCATGTCTAAAACATCTGCCCATTTCCAGGCATTGTTTACTGTTAATGCTCCTCTTTTTCCATCTGGAGAAGTTTTAACATCAAGACTTGCTTTGATATTTGTTATATCATGAGTCTTTTTAAATTTACTTTTGTAATCCTTTAATGATATTTTCTTTTCTAGTAATATCATTTTTATTAATCTCTTAAAAACATCGTCATTTTCATCTATGTCAGGAAGATAGATATCAGTAGATTTATTGATATCCTTCATTATTTTATTTTGTATTTTTGGACTTATGCTATTAGCTCGCTTTATAATTGAAACTATAGAGTCATCTTTTATATTATCAAATGAATATTTGTTTTTATCATCATCATCCATATAAAAGAAATAATTTCCTTTTTCATCAGAAAATAAACCTGATTTATATTTTTTCTTTTTGGTTATATTTCCTCTATAAATATAAACATAACCATCTTTTAAATATGCCTTATCCTTTTCAAGTTTAATTTCATAATTAAAAGGTTTCACAGGATATATCACTTCAACATCTTCCACTGTTAAAATACAGTTACCGTATAAATAATTATTCATTGCTTTCACCTCTAAAATCTAATTTAACTGCATATGAATAACCATCTTTAGTTCCTCTAACAAAAGCAATTCCTTTCTTTTGATTATATTGAAATTGCACATTTTTTAAGTCATTTTCTTTTATGAAATTAAATATCTGCTCCATATCACTAGAAGCTTTATTATTGCTATTATTTATTTTTGTATTTTCTATTTCAGAAAAATTAGAACCCCATATATTTTTTTCCATTACATTTACCTCCAATAATTTTATTTTCTTTCAATTGTATAATATATAATTGAAATATATATAAACTACACTAAATAATAAAGGCGTGAATTTTCACGCCTTTATATTTTATTAATTAGGTAGAATAGTTTTAGTTTTTAATATATCAAAAACACTTTGTATTTCTTCTTCATCCAACTCTTCGTTAGCTAATAACAGCTCTGATATATGTTCAACTTCATCTTTATGCATTAATATAAAATCTATAGCTGTATTATAGCATTCTTCTAGAATCTGTTTTACCCTCTTTGTAGCTTTTGCTTCTGTTAATAAATCATCTTTATATGGGGTTACAAAACCAAATTCTTCATCCATACCATATTCAGTAACAAGACTTCTAGCATAATCATTAGCAACTTCTATATCATTAGAAGCACCAGTTGTTACGTTATCTTTTCCATAAATTACTTCTTCTGCTGCTCTACCTGCTAAAACAGATATTATATTATTCACCAATTCTTTTTTTGTTGATAAATATTTATCAACTGCAGAATTTTCATAATGAACAAATCCTAACATACCTCCACGAGGTAATATAGATATTCTCTTTATTGTTCTATGTTCACATAAATAATGATTTGTTATTAAATGCCCAACTTCATGAACTGCTGCAAGTTTTCTTTCAAATTCTTCAAAGTTTCTATCTTTATCTGGAGAACCAACAACTTGTTCTTCATAGGCATTTATAAAATCTTCTTGTTCAACACATTCTTTACCAGCTTTTAATGCTCTTCTTGCTGCTTCATTAGCTACTAATTCAACATCTGCACAATTACGTCCAGACATATCTTTAGCTATTGCATATAAGTCAACATCTTCAGCCATAGGTCGTTTTTTACTATTTAATTCTAATATACCTTTTCTAGCATTTATATCTGGTAAAGGTACTTCTATTTTAAAGTCAACTCTACCACTTCTTAAAAATGCTGGGTCTAATAATTTTATAACATTTGTTGCAAATATTAAGAATATCTTATCATTATTACTATTTGACATTTGAGCTAATAATTCATTTAATATTGAATTTCTAGCTTCTGCTGATTCACCACTATGTCTTTTCTTAGCTATTGAATCTATTTCATCTAAAAAGATTACTGTATTTCCTTCTCTCTTTCTAGCATCTTCAAATAAATCTCTAATTACCTTTTCAGATTCACCTATATATTTTTGGAAGATATCTGAAATATTTAATTGTTCAAATTCAGCATCTATTTCATTAGCAAGTGCTTCTGATATATATGTTTTTCCTGTACCAGGAGAACCATATAATAATACAGCTTTAATAGGTTTAACTTGCCATTTTTTATATTTTTCAAAATTTTTAAATTGGTCTATAACATCATAAAGTTTATCTTTTACTTTATCCATTCCAATAACATCTTCGAATTTATGAGTAGAATGTTTTTTAGTATTATTATTTGAATCATCATAATCGTTTTTGTTTTTATTAAAAGGAACTCCAAAAGGACTTCTACTAAATGAACCTGTTATAAATGCAGGTATACTATCATTTCTATCTATATCTGCTCTTATGTCATAAGGATTTTTTTCAACAACAGTAAAAGAACAATTTGGTACTTTATTTGATAATTCATTTAATAAATATTTTATTAATTTTCTATCAATTTTCATATCTGTCATGTCTCTTGCATTGTCTATAGTATTATAATATCTTGTTATTATGTCTTTTTCTTCTTGAGTTGCTGTTTCTGGTATATCTAACATACTTAGTACAATATTATCAAAATTTTCATTTAATATACATTTGAATACAGTATGTTTTCCTAATTTAACTTCAAATATTAATCTCATATAATTACCTCCTAATATTTATTACTATTTTGTTATTGTTTAAATTAAATATTAAACCGAGAATATTCTCGGTTTAATATGTTATAAAGTTGTTATACTCATTGTTATGCCTCGAGTATCTTTGAATATATTATTTATTACATTATAATAATCAGTATATTCTTCTATACCTATATTATCCAAATAATCATATTCATTTTTCAATGCCTCTTCAATAGATTGTAATAATTCGAAATATTTTGATTCTGGTTCTTTCTTATCTGACATAAATAATCCTTCTGTCTTTATAAATGGTGTAAGAATACCAGTTCCACCTGGATCAGAGTTACCTGTAACATTTAAATCTATTTTTCCTATAAATGAAGGATCTATCCCTCTTTGTAAAGTACTCAAAGTTTTACCAGTTTTACCACCTTGACTATTAGGACCTTTTATAGTATATTTTAATTTATTAAAGAAATCCATATCATTAACAACATCATCATATTTGAATAAACCTGAATCATATAATTTAGTTATTAATATATCCCCTTTAAATGAAAATATTTGTTCTAGAGCATCGAGATTCTTACAACCAGAGCGTTTTACTTTACTCATTGCTCTATATAATCTATCACTTAATGTGGATGATAATAAAGATGCGATATATTCATTGTCTCTTAATCTTTTATTATTAACATCCATCATCTTTTTAGATTTTAATTCATTATAATTGAAAAACATCCATCTTAATGCACCATACATATTATCTTTATTTTCTATTGATAAATTTAATACTCTTTTAGTTGTCATATCTATCATTCTATCAACAGATGATAATAATGATAATGCTTTATCTATTTTAAATGATGCTTGAGTTTGATTTTGTTGATTTCCTAATTTTTCTAACCAGTGATTTCTATCAAATATTTCTTCCAATGTTGTTCTATTTGTTATTATATCTAACAACATAGCAACCATACTTCTTACTTCCATGCTATTATCAAATATAAATCTATTTATTTTAATTGTTATTTTTTGGCTTATTTTAAAGAATATATACTCATCCATTTCATCAGGATTTGGTAATTCAACAAAACTTATAATATCGTTCATACCAAAATAACGCAAAGTTTTATTTATTCCCATTTTACTAAAATATAGTAATAACATTGGTATTTCATTATTAAATATTTTAGTAAAATATATTGGAACTATATAAGTTGTTTTATCGTAATCCAATATATGTTTTACTTTTCTTTTAAGATATATTGGCATAATAGATTTTAATACAACACTATTACTTGTAGAATATGTTGTACTATCTACTAATTGATACATTAAAATATATTTATTTCCTTTAAGTTTATAACACCCATCCTTATCTTTTAAAGGAATAAGAATATTTTTTGTATAAGTACCTGACATTAATGTTGTTTCACCTGTTTTTTTATCAGTTACTTCAAGATTTAATTCATAATGAATTTTTAATTCCCCAAGATGATTTTCATTTATATACATTACTTGAATTTTTTCTGTATCTTTTTTATCCGAACCTTTTCTTGTTCGGATATATTCATTGAGTTTTATGTCACTTTCTCTTTCTGTATATTCATATCCTAATATTTTTATACAATCAAATACTTCTAATGATTTGATTGCTTCGTATACATACAAATATAAATCTTTATCTAATTCTCTATTTATTAATGGTAAATTTAACTCATCATTAAAATCACGACAATAGTCTGATAGCATTTTATACATTCATATTTCCCTCCTAATAATATAATGAACTAGTATGATGTGTTATGTTTTCTTCGGTATTATCTACCATCATACTATCTTCCAATCTCGAATCATTCTTAACCATTAGTTTATATTCTGGTAAAGAATCTAAACATATCATACCACCAACGTTTTCAAAATATAATAAATCATATAATTTAAAACTATAATCATTATCTTTGATATGTTTACTTATTTCATAAAATACTTCTTCTATAAAAATACTTATAAAAGAATCAATAATTTTATTATGATGCAATATTATATTTGTTATTGAATATAATGCTTGTGTAGATAAATATAATATATCTTCCCAAGTATTTTTATCTTCTTTAGTTATTATTCTACCTTTAAATTTATTTAAAGGTGATTGGTTTTTATTGTATTTATTATAATCAATTCCAATATTTCACATCCTCTTTTACCTAATCTGAAATCGGGTAAAATATTAACTGCTTTTTCAGTTTCGTCAAAGTTTAGTTCAACTAAACCTAATATTAATATGTCATCTATATTAACATATGAACTCATATCGTCTTCATCTTTTCTAAAACTATTTAAATTTGATATAATTGTTTTAAGAACAATTGAACCTAATGTTGGAATTAATTGTCTTTTTATAATACAAACACCGTATTCGTGAGATAATCTCACGAATACTCTATTTGATATATTATTTAAAGCATCTAATTCCTGAACAGAACTTAGATATTTAAATGACATTATTTTTCCCTCCCTATAGATTTTATAAATTCATCAACATATTTAATATCTTCTGTATTTATAAAATACTCGACTGCTTTTAAGGAACATATAAATATTGTACCATATAATTCTTGTGGTATAACAATATTATTTTCTTCCAATTTATCAAAATATGATTTTTTATTTTCTTTAAACTGTTTTTGTACATTATCTATGTCTAAATAAATAACACTACATAAATAATTTTGATTGTCATTTATTCTAAATTCTTGAATATCTTTATCCACATATACTTCCAAGTTATTTACTCTATAAACAATATCTTCATCTTTTGGTGTTAAGATAATATCATCTATAAATATATTCAATGCTTTTATAACTGGATTTATGTCATTTATTAAAATTTTTAATTCATCAAATATAACAGATGTTAAATAATATTTGTATCTTTCTTCCAAACTATTCATAATATCCTCCTAATTAATCTACATTTATTTCATTAAGTCTATCCTCAAATAAGTTATTTATTATTTCTTGTTGACATTCTGTTATTTCTATACTACTAAAATTACAATCATCGTCTAATACTATTATAAATTGATCTAGTATAGTTACAGTATCATCTTCAACTTGTTTTCTTTGTATTAGATTCATCATTTCATCTATAAATACTTCTGCAACTTTAAATATTATAGAATATTTGTTAAAGTGAAAATTATGTTCTTTTTCTAAATATTCTGCTGCTTGTATAGATATTTCATCTATTGTCTTTTCATCAATATCAGTCATTTCATCAGATTCTTCTTCTGATAAAGGAATATCTAATTTTCTTTTAGACATTCTACCTAATTCTATTGTAGTTGATAATACATGTTGTTCATCTACAATATGAACGATAGTTAATAAATCAAATAAATTCAATTCTATTTTTTGTTTTTTTGGTTCCTTTATTAACTCTATTGATTTGTAATATGAAGCGTCTATGAAACAATTCACAAAAGCTGTTATTAATTGTTCATGAGATATTCTTATTTGATATTTAGTTTTTAATGTCTCCATAGTTCTTTCTGTTATTATTGACATTTCTTTTAAACTTCCTAAAACTTCTAATGGTTTAAACATATTATATTACCTCCTAATTATTTAAAATCAACATAAACTGTATAGTTTACATATTTTACATTTTTAACTTCTATGTTATTTTGTTTAAAATACTTACATATTGCACATCGCAACCATCTCAATTCACTTTCCATTTCTAATGATATCATATCATGCACAATTACGGTAAATAAATAATCATACCAATATTGAACAAGACTAGATATCATACAATCCTCTGGATCTTCTCCATATAACAATCCAGCATCACAATCGTTTCTAAAATCTTCTTTCACATATTCTGCTTCTGGATCATTATACAACTCATATACTTTTTTATTTCTCATATCAATATAATACATAACATCACCCTCTTTCAATATTATAATATATAATTGATTAGTTTATCTTTTACGATGAAATAAAATCATCTATAGGTTTGTTACAATTAGACCTATAGATGATTTATTATATGTTATTTATCTTGTTTTTCAAATTTATGGACTTTGAAATCGTATTTTATAGTAACACCTTTTATTTCCATAAATCCTGTTCTGTTACCTTTTTTGTCTTTATAATATTTGAATAAAGGAACATCTTTTGTTCTTTTTTTCATGTTTTTTATTACATTAGGATTATTTTGATATGTTAGTACTGCTGCATAATCTTTTATATTTTCAGGTATAAATGAGTTTAAAGGTTTAGCTTCAAATTCTATTTCTTCTTTTTCGTCTATACCTAATACTTTTCTTAATAAATCAACTTCTGCTTTAGTTATATCTACTTTACCTAACATTAAAATTTTTTTCATTTTCAATTTCCTCCATTTAATTAAATTTTATTTTACTTTATTGTTATCATGTATATAATTTTTTATGTAAATTTTATAATAAATAAGACTAACTCAATCGAGTTAGTCTTTTAACATAACACCCTCTCGTAAGAGTTTTCAATCTATCTTTTATAAAAATATTAATATTTCCGTAGATAAAATTTAGAAATATATTATAAAAGCAATTTAACATTAATTATATTATTATATTAATAATCAAAAACTCTACGAAATTATAAATTTAACAATATAATTTTTTTCAATGTTATTAGATTGAGTGTTTTCAATAACTTTTATTTTTTAAGATACCGAAAGCCCTATCTGTTGCTGAAATCGGCAGATTATAATTTATTAAAATAAGACAACTTTCGAATATTGATTATTCATCCAATTCCAATTACCCATAATAATCGTTCCTGCCTTAAACGTACTGAAGACAATATATAAATATATCGACCGTTCCTCTTTAAGTGTACTGAACTACTAAGATAGTAATTAGTCAAAAAATTTCAAAAAAATAAACGAACAGTATTATATTTTATAAACACGCAATGCCGACCAGAAAAAAGAAAACATTGCATAACACTTTCGTGAATCTTTCTTCAAAAAGAGTTCAACCCTCCTGCTTTCTCGAGCATGATTGATGCTTACTAATCCGTTATTCAATATGGAATCTTTCGAATAACGTCGTTCTGGTTACAATCATGTGATTCCCTCTCGAATACTCACAAGACAGGGTTTGAACTTTTACATTTAAATATTTTTATTTATTATATTGTTATTAATTATAATTTTTTATATGCATCATCTAATGTTATTATTTCAACACCTTTCTTTTCAGCATCTTTTGTTTTACTAGATATTGCATCTAAAGATGGTACTATCAAATACTTAGTATCTTTAGTAACACTATTTGATATTTCATATCCTTTGTTTTCTAAAACTTGTTCAAAATCTACATCTCTTATCTTAGAAAAACAAACTTTTCCTTTTTCAGATTTTTTATATGTTTTTACATTTAAAGTATCTAATAAAAACTCTATAGTATTCATTTTACTAACTATACCTCGTTGTATTTTTATACATGTTTTTGAACCAAATCCTTTTGTTGTTATTAAATCAGTAACTAATAAACCTTCTTTACATTCATATAATAATTTCTCCAAAGACATTTCTGATAAAACTTTTTTGAATATTCTTTCGCCTATATTAGGTATACCCAATGAACCAAGAAGCTCATAATCATAACATTCATTTTTATCTTCTATTCCTTTGATGATATTCATATATGATTTTATACCAAATCCAGGTATTCTAATAATTTCTTCTTTATGATCTTTTAGAGTATATAATGATTCGATATTAACTAATATCTTTTCATCAAATAATGTTGTTACCTTTCCTATTGATATACCCTCTATTCTCATTCGTGTTATATAATTTACAATATTACCAATTATTCTTGATGAACAATTTTCATTAACACATTTTAATACAGGGTCCTCTTTCAATCTACAACCACAATACTTACAATGTGTTGGAGTTACAAATTTATAACCACTATTATTTTTACTACAACTAGCATCTACATCTAAATATGGAATTATTTCATATTTTATTATAACTTCATCGCCTCTATGCAAATCTAAAGATTCAAATCTATCTATAGAACCTAAAGATGCTGAACTTATAGAATTTCCATTCATTATTATAGATTTAAATTTTGCTACTGGTGTTATATTTCCTCCAAGACCTATTGTGAATTCAACGTCTAGTAACGTTGTTCTTTTTTGTTGAGCAGGGAACTTATAAGCTACTTCAAATCTATTTATTGCTCCTATTCTTCCTAATCTATATTGTATTGAAGGATTATCTAAATATATAACAACTCCATCTGTAACTAAACCATTTTCTCTTATATGTTCATTTATAAGATTTATTTTATATTCAACTTCTTTAAGATTATATATATTATCACAATATTCATCATATTCGCTTTTTATTATTATAATATTATTGTCATCTTCATATTGTTGTCTTAAAGGCATAACAGTTAAATATACACCTAACTCAGGTCTTAATTCTTTTTCATTTAATATACTAGATACAGCAGATCTCGCATTATTATATTTCTTTTGTTCTTCACAAAATAAATTAAATTGATCTCTTGTCATTACTGTTTCCGTTTTTATCCCGAAAGGTTTATTTTTCTTAGCAAATTCTTTAAAATTAATTCTATCTTTAAATAATGAAGTTACTTCAACTGCAACATTTTTATCTGTGTCTCCTCTTAATAATGAATGGATTATATTACCTTCAGAATCACATTCATGGACAACAGAAAGACCATCATGTTTTGGTTGTAATACTATAGAAGGATATGGTATTCTTTCTCCTAATATATTTTCTGTAGTATCTAACCAGTTTTCTAAACTATTTCTATTATCTTTAGAAATTATTTTACCTTTATCATCTATTATATTACGTTCATATTTTGTCATATAATGAATCTTATTAATAGTCCCACGTAACATAGGATATTTATGTTGTCTTAATTTTTTACCTTGTATATTTATACTTCCAACATATTCACCTAATCCTTTATCTAACATAAGTTGATATAATTTATCAAAACTTTCATCTGATATTGGTGATTCAAAAGAAGTGTTATTGTATATAAATTGTGTTATTTCTATTATCTTCTTTATTGTTACTAAATCCATATCATCCAAATCTTTAGTAACTAAAAGATATTTTACAATCTCTTCAAAGTTTATTGCTTTAAGTGTCTCTACTAATTCTTCTAATTCATCATCATTCATTTTTTCTAAATTATCACCTAAATCTAATAATTGGTGATATATATTTAATTTATCCATTAATCTTCCTCGCTTTCATATATTAATAGTGCTTGACTTATCAATAAATCCATATCCAATGGATTTAATTCATTAGAAATAAAATCAACTTTATCTGTAATGTCTTTTATACTATTTTCATCATCAATCATAACTCGCAATCGTTCTTCAACAAAATGATTTAGAGAACCTTGTTCTTTAAATTCTATATTGTTTTCATTTAATATTTCATTAACTTTAGTAAAATCATCATCCTGTATAGATATATATTTCATAAATCTCTCCTTAATTAATTGTATTTATAAGCCTAGAAATTAATCTAGGCTTATATGTTTACTCTTGCATACTTTCTAATATTTCTTCTCTTATTTTGCATAATTTTTGTTGATATTCTTCTTCAGTTCCTGCAAAAAGCTCGTCTTTCACCATTTCCTCCAATCTAGTTTCAACGACTCTGTGAAGATATTCAACATCTGTTGCCATAAATTTTTCTCCATTAAATTCTCTTTGTCTTTCAACACCATCATCTAATTCAGGATATAATAACTCAACTTGTTCTTTGTATTCCTCAAGCTTAAGACCCATTGGTCTTAAATAAGCATCAAACTTTTCAGTATTTCTATTTATTACATCATTATCTATTCTTAGATGTTCGACTTCACCATCTTGTAATAATCTAGTTGGCAAATCTCTAGTTCCTTCAATAGAACTTCTATAACTCATATTCATTTTAGCAACTTCCAATGGTTGCATTCCTATTAATAAATTCAATAATTCATCAACACCCCATCTACATGGAGTTTTAGGATATAATATTTTATTTTCTTTAGCCTGAGCATCTTTTATAGGAACACCTATTAATGAAACACCACCAACACTTCTTGAAGAAAAACCTTTTGCTGCTGTTTGTTTAAGTCGTATTATATACATTTCTCCTATATAATCTTTTTTCATTATTGGTCTATATCTACCATTCTTTTTCTTATATAATTGATATGGAGTTAACCAATCACCATGTTTAGAATATACTTCTTGAAGTATAACAAACAATGGTTTGCTATGCCAGAATGGTGGTATGTCAACATATATTCCTCTTTTATAAATATCTTCTATGAAATCTTCTTTTTGTTCTTCTGTATATTTATCATACATAGATTTCATTTTAGTCGCTTGATTATCATTGAAATATCTTACCATCATAAACACAAAATTAGCTTTTTGATCATTTGTTTCCAATGTTTTTATTCTATCTACAGTTCTATTCATTATGAACGTGATAGATTTTTCAAATAACTGGAATGTGTTTATTCTGTTAATTACCCCAAGTCTATTAAATTCTATATCAATAACATCTCCATTTTCTGTAATAGGCATATCCTCATCTTCATAAACATCAGAGATTACACCTTTATTTCCATAAAGACCTGTAACTTTACTTCCTTTCTTTAATGGAGTTTCTCTAGCTACAACAAACTCTAATATTACATTTGAGAATGGTTTCTTTGTTTGAACTTCACACCATTTAACATCTTTATTCAATATCTCTTTAGCCTTTTTATACAGTCTATTTAATTCTATAGTGTGAGGTAAATTATTTAAAACTATATCTTTTAAATAATCATATATTTCTTGATAATATCTGAGTTCATTCTCATAATAATAATTAAGTTGTTCATGATATTCATTTTCTTGCATTTCTTCCAATGATTTATTTGAATATACATTTATGTCAACAATTCTTCCTCCTGAAGAACCTTCAACACATAGTGTATCATTTGAGAAGTTTATTTTTCTCAGATTAGATTCTTTAAAATCGAAAAATATTTGATCATTATCTATTCTACGAGTAGAACATATGATTTTATCGTTTATTTTTTCTCCTATATCAGGGAAAGTTTTATAATTATTTACATCACCATATAAATTTAGCAATATATCATTATCATTTATAGATACTCTTATAGTTTCAACCTCTGTAGTTTTTGTTCTCTTTTGAAATGATTTTGATATTATTATAGCATCTTCAGTTGTTTTAATGTTTGACGTATATGCGAATGTTGCATTAACTCCTATTCTATAATTATTATATTCGTCATATGATGTTGATTTATATAAAACATCTCCTTTATCAACAGTATCATCAACCTCAAGTTTATCTAATGATTCATTATTATAAACAAATCCAAACTTTTCAGTTAAATCTTCAACTATTTTCTTTTCTATAATGTCATATTCACCAGTATCTCTATTTTGAACTACTAGAATATACAAATGATCATCATTGAATTTACGTATTTTTTTCTTAACAATTAAATTATATCGTGCTCTTTGTAATCCAGTAGAATGTTCTCCTACCATATTATAAAACTCAGTAAATACTTTAGGAAATTCTGGATTATTCATATTTGTTCTTTGTTTTAAATGACCTGTTGTCATTAATGTTCTAGAACTACTAGTGTAGATAGGATGTGTCAATAATGTCATTCCTAATATGGCATTATCTCCTTTATATTTTTCCTCTGCTTTTTCTAACACTTCTTTTAATTCTGCTGTACTTGAATTAAATCTAACATCTTTTATTTCTTCTTTCTTTTCTCTTGCCATAGAAATACCTCCTTTTTATTTTAACTCAATTATATAATATATAATTAAAACAATTATCTTTTACAATGCAATAAAGTGACAATTAGAAAAAACTAATTGTCACTTTATTTTATGTCTATTTAATTATATCAAAAAATTGTTCTTCAGTTAAACCTATATTATCTCCAAACTCATTAACATCTGATGTTCCAAACAACATAGCATCTAAATGAGGTTGAACAGCTTCCATTATAACTTGTTTAACTTCAGGTCTTTTAAATTCTTCAACTATATTTAATTCATCAAATCTAACATCTTTATTTTCACCTATATATCTAGAATTTCGTCTACCACCATTCAATATACCTAATTCTTCTTTAGCATAACATAATAATGAACGTTCATTGCTAAATCCAGTATTTTGGTCATATACTAAAGGCACACTAACTCCAGATATATTTGTTCTAGATTTTATTATTTCTGAATTAACAGTAAATCCTGCATAACCATCTTCTGCAACAGTAGCTTTAGTAGCACCTCTTGCAACATTCTTTATTATTGTATTTGCATAATAAACAGTAGCTGTACCACCTGGTAATTGTTCATCCTGTTTAAGATATAATACTTGTGCTTGTGATTTTGCAAAAGGATTATCTATTTGAATTTTAGGATGAATATGATTTATTGAAATAATTGTTATATTATATTCTCTTATTATACTCAAATATTGTTTAAAAAATTGAGTTAAATCTCTAGCAACTCTCATAGCATAAGTGTTTTTACCTAATTCTATATTTTCAACAAGATAATCTTCTTCGCCAGAACCTTTTTTAGCTTTCTTTAGTTTTTGTTCAGGTCTCATACTCAATTGAGGTATACTATCTATTACTAAAACCGTAGGAACATACAAAGTCATATTTTCACCAAATTCATTTTTAAATTCAGTTGTATATGTGTAATCTTTTTTATGTTTAGCTTTTTCTTGAGTAATCATCATTATAGTTTCAGTAATATCTTCTAAATAACTTCTATCTGATTTCAATACTAGGTGCTCACTTATTTCTTTATTAGTTAAATCAGTAAGGTTTTTATATCTAGTTATTGATAAAGCACCTTCTAAATCAAAGTGTATAACTAATCCATTTTTATAAGGTTTAACCATATTAGCAGCCATTTTACATGCCATTGCTGTTTTAGCTGTTCCTGATTTTCCTATTATTGTTATAAAACTTCCACCAACAACACCAACAGCATCATGACTTCCTATAATATTCTCTTCCATATCTTTTGCTACAAGTTTATAGCCTAATCTATAGTCCAATAAATCTAATCCTGAACGATATGGTACTACAGTATTTGATTGTGTAAATAATCCATTGTCATCATTTTCTCTTAATCTTTCTAATAATAAATTTGCCATTTTTTTAACCCTCCGTAATATTTATTATATTTTCTTCTATAGATTTAATAAATATAGAAGTCAATGTTTTGTATATTTCTTCTTTATTTAATGTTTTCGTATTTATTATTTTTCGTACAGATTTTAATGAATAAAATTCAAATTTAAATATTTCATTATTATCTATTAACTCACTAAATTTTTCAATATCTGATAAGGTAACGCTAACATCATCATCAACGTAAATTGTAAATATATCTTCACTTGTTTCATGTTCTGATATATAGTAAGTAAGATGATTTTTTTCTATTGTTGGTGTTAAACTTAAATCATCACATATCGGTAAATCTTCTTTTTTATCATACATATTTGTATTTGGGTCATATGCTTTCATATATGAATTTTCTTGTATTGTATCAATTGATTTTTTTATACAATCAATTGATTTTTTTATACAATCAATTTTATTATTATTAAGGTTTTCAACTAACTCAATATAATCTATGACTTTGCCATTATGTTTTATAAGAATATTTTCTTGTGATATATTTAATTCAGATATAGCATTATTAGTTTCTGATGCTGTTTTATATATACCATATAATTTATATGGTTTTATTTTTTTTAAAACCCCTATATTTTTTATATAAACATAATACATTTTACAACCTCCTTAAAATATATAAATAAACATATTAACAAATTCTATAAATATTAGTAACTTCTCTATAACAGTTTCAAGTTCACTTCTATTTATGTTGTGAACATCATCTATTATTAATATAGAAGGTACAACATTAAATACATTTGTCGTTTTTATATAATTATATTTTTCTTTTATTACATTATATAAATCTTGAATACTGTATTTATTCGATATTTCCATACAATTTATTCTTTTTGTTCTGTACAGATTTTCTATATAATCCGTATTTTCCAATAAAGTATTATAATAATATATGTCTACAGTATATGATGATTCTTTTGTTAGTTTATAAATTTCATTTTTAATATAATTGACTTTTTCTTCAGTATTGTAATTACTCGAAGATAAATAATGTATTTTTTCATTTCTCATAAATCGCATTATCATCTCACCTCTCATTATTTTACTCTCCAAACAATTCTACCATTTGTTAAATCATATACTGATACTTCTATTTCAACTTTATCATTTTCAATAACTCTAATTCCATTTTGTCTTAATTTACCTGCTAAACTACACATTGTTGTAAATTGCATAGGTTCTTTTACATTAACCATAAACTTACAACCAGGTAAAGCTTCTGTTACTTCTCCTATTAATCTTAAAGTATCTTTTTTAATTTTTTTATTCAACTCAATATTTCCTCCTTTAATTTAATATCTATACTAAATTGTATAGGTTCATATAAAAAAATAATAGGTGGCTGATGCCACCTATTACCACTAGAATAATTTAGAATATCTTTTTTCATTTTGTATTTCTGATAATATGTTATAAAGTTTTAAACCTCCTTTACATTTATCAGAATCCATATCATAGAATTTTCCACTATTAACTAATCTTTCAAGTAATCTATTAGAAATATAATAATTAGCTAACACATTTTCTTGATCGTTTGCTTTATTGAATCGTTCAATATCCTTACAAACATTAATTACTAATTTCTTTACTTTTCTTGTATCCATATAGTTTGCTAATTGGAATAAGAAACTTCTTAATCTTATTTCATAAAAGCTAACTTTTGGATTCTTAACATCTAATTCTGGATATGGTGTTTTTGCTATTCCATAAAATAATTGTTCTGCTGTTAAATTAGGAATTAAAGTACTATATATTCCTCTTATCAAATCTTTAGACATTGACACAAAACCTAATTCTTCTTTTAAAACAGAAGGAAGTTGTTCTGTTATAGCACTAACTTCTTTTATTTTATAGAATTCATTTGGCTCAAAACCTCTCATTACAAATATAGATAAATATGACATTATTTTTAAAAGTTTATCATCTTTGATAATATCTTCAAATTCTGAATATCTTATATTATATGCCAATTCTGTCATAATACCTATAAGGTCTTTATCTTCTTCATCTATAGTTGATACATATAATACATGTGCCATGTCACAGTTTAATTTATCTGTTTTTTCTCCTATGTTTTCTATTGCTTGTATTACCTTATCACTTTTCATTATGTCTTTAATTTTATCTATATCATCTTGTGCAGATTCTTTAAATCTGCATCTTTTCACAAATGATATTATAGTATCTTGATATTTAGGAATTAATTTTTCTATTTCCTTTTGAGTTAAATCATAACTCATTTCGTTAAAAAAGTTTTTGATTGTTAATCTCATATAATTTACCTCCATTTATTTTTTTATTTCAAATATATAATATATAATTGAAATTATTGTCTTTTACTTAAATTATAATTATTAGGAACATATTAATCTTTTTCGTCTTCGTCTTCGTCTATAACAAAATCAACTTCTTCTGAATACCATCCATTACTTTCGCCATACCAACGTATAGTAACATATCCTTTAACAGTAGCTAATTTATAAAATGTCCATGTTATACTACAACCATCTTCATATGAAGTACCAGTATTATCTTTTGTTACACATTCAGCCATTGTTAATGGACTATTTAATAAATAATCTATATTACCTGTTATACTTTCAATATACACATCTTCACAACAATCTTGTTCGTGATACATAATATATTTATTACCTTCAGTATCAATGAATCGTATATATTTCATTTTAACATCAAGATCTATTTTTACTAATGTTTTTCCTTTTAATACACTAATATCTAATTCTTTACACATAATAAAACCTCCTAATATATTTCAATCAATTCTTTTAATTTAATAACATCAGATTCTATAGGATCATATGAAATAAATTTAAGAATTTCTAAACCATTTTCATTACATATTGATACGTCAACCATAATACTATTACCATCATCTATTATTATATCAACAATTTCGAATTTAAATACATAATTATATTCTGTTGAACTAAATGATACATTTACAAAACTTCCACTAGGTATTATTGTATCAGAAAATGATATTTTTTTTAAATCATTTTTTCTATGGATATCATAAATCAAATCCATTGTAACATTAAATAATTTATTTGTTTCATTTTTTATATTTTTAAATATTTCATTCATAATATAAATCCTCCTTATTTTTTTTTTACATATTTGTTATATATTGAATAAAAAAAGATACGAGATAAAATTATCTTGTATCTTTTCATTATTAGATTTCTGTATCATCTCATATGTTTTCTTCAATAATACTTCGTGTTGTTTCTCTTAATGTTCTATCTATTAACCTAAACAAACATTTTCTTTTTCTATAAATTCTATAATGTTTACAATCTTAGATGCTAATTTGTCAGCATCTATATCACGATCTATTGTATTTAAATCATGACCTATTATTCCTACAATAGACCTTCTTCCTATTTCAATATCACTATTTGAAGAATCTATTGCTGCTCTTGGTCTAACACCTCTTTTTCTTAATATAACTGTACCGATGCTGTTTGGTTTTACTGATAAAGCAGCATCGATAGCTATTATTCTATCTTTATCTAGATGTTTTATTTTTTCATCCCATATTGTTCTTACATTAGTACCATGGATGGGATTTTCCATAGTACCGTAAACCTCATACCCCAAGTCTTTTAATTTAGAACCAACACGAGGTCCTATTGAATCAAAGTTTGTGTTAGGTGTACCTACACAAACATAGATGTTATTGTTCATAAACATTACCTCCAATAATATATTGTATTCTTTGCTATAATATATAATTGAAAGTATTATCTTTTACAAAACTATTTTTTAGTTTTAGGTAATATATAATCATTACCCACAAGGTCATTCATTATACCTGCACCCATAAAGAATACTGATGTAGTATTTAATGCTGTTTTATTAGCAACATCATCAGTTAAATCATTTAATGCAACATATCCATTTCTCATTATAGATTGATTCATTTCTTTTTTCATAACCATATCGTCAGCTCTAGCTGACATAAATTCTTTTAATGTTTTATTTGCTCCCATAGCTAACATTGAACTAGTTTCATTATCTGAGTTTCTAGAATTCTTATCATGACCAGTAACCTGACCAGTAAGCATATTTCTTTCAGATGTTTCTGTAGATAAACCTAATTTTTTAAAGTTTAATTGTTGCATTCTTTTCATATTAAGATAACCTACAACACATTTATATTTAGATACTATAGGTTTACTTGGATCTGGACTCGCATAAGGTATAATTACTTCTTCAAATAATGGTACATTTAAAAATTTAGCAGCTTTTTCATAATTATCAATTTCCATCGGATTTTCGTAATCAACCATAGTTGCTCTTAAGTATGGAACTTTTTCTTTAAATAAAGTCCCAAAGAATTTATCAAATTGTGCATCTGACATATCTTTAAATTTATTTTTATACCATTCTGTATTTCTTCCTGTTGGGTCAAACAAATCAAAAAAATTATAAATAAGATCTTCCATTCTTTTTCTTGTTACTTTATCTATCATTATACAAACCTCCTAATAATATTTTCTATTAATAATATATTGCATAATAGCTCCTATTATTAAACCTATTAAAAAATTATAAAATAAAGTCATAATAATATCCCCTTTATATATTTCTTTGTATAAATAATAACATATATACTAGAGTAGCTTTTTTACAATCATTAAGTGTTGGTATACGTGTTATTTTTTTAGTTAATCCAGATTTAACTATAAAACCATCAATTATATCTTTTAATTTAGTTAAGTTATCATTAAAAGAAGTTTGTTTTTTATAGAATTTTTTCATTTCTATGATAAAATCTGGAGTTACTATATCTTTCATATCTTTCTTATAATCAAAAAGATAAGTTTGTATTATTAATCTAACACATTCTTCAAAATCTTCCAATCCCTTATCATAAACATAAGATAAAATTGTTCTAAGATTATTTATTGAACATCCAGATTCTATGGCACATGCCTGTCTTAATAGTTTAGCATCAGGATATCCACTAAGGCTTAATTTATTAGCTATCTTTTGTGCTGTTTTTTCAACTTCAAACGATACGTTATCAGAAGCTATAAATTTTTCATCAGTATCTATATCTTGATCAACATTATAAAAATTACCTTCTAAATGGTCTTTTTTAAATTCTGAATAGAAACTATTAAATGCTGTAGAATATCTCCTATGATTATCGTTTATTAATTTAAATACAGTATCATTCACAACTACACAATTTACAGTTTCTTTTTTTCTAACAACAAACCAGTTATTTATAAACACTTCACTCTTTTTAGCTATCATTTTAAGAATAGAACCATATTTTTTAAGGTCGTTTTTATAAGATAGTCTATTTAACGTGTATTCCATTATACTTATCGTTGCTTGACTTGTTCTCTTAAAATATTTACTTCTAACATTTCTATACATATATAAGGAACATATAAACATTGACTGATTTCGCATTTCATCATTTTTCATATTATTAAAATAAATAACTAAAAACATAGTTGCCATATAAACTGGATTTTTAATAACTCTCCATTTATCAGATTCTTTTGGTATATCAGGAGATGCTTTTATTGCTTCTTTTATATCATCTTTAGAAACCCCTATGAATTTAAATATTTTGTTTTCCATATCCATATTTGTATATATCGATTTAGATGGTATAGTTGCAGCCAAAGCATCACTATTTGAGTTTATCAAACTATTAAATATTTTTTTTAATTCCAATACATTTCTTTTATCTGATAAACTAGTTTTTATTTTTGGATAAATATGATCATATAATGTAGTATATTTAGCCATAATTCAATCTCCTTTCAAAAAAAATAATACTTAGTTAATTGTTTTTTGAGTCAATTTTTAAATAATAAGAAGGTAAGGAATATCCTTACCTTCTTATATATTATTTTATTACTATATCCAATACTCTATCCTTAGCTGGTATTTTCATTACTTTTTTACATTCATGAAGTCTATTTAATTCTTCTATATCTCTTACTTTAAATTCTTCTTCCATAAACATAGTATATACCATAAATTTATCACTATCTTTAACTGATTTAATACCAACTATTTCTTCATTCTTAGATAATCTACTTATTTGAAGAGTTGCTGATTTTCTTTTCATAGTTTCAAATGTTGATAAAGTACATTTCTTCATTCGACCTTTATTTGTTACGACTAATATATATTTATCTCTATTATTAATCATAGCAGTTCCTTTTACTTCATCTCCTTCTGCTAATTTTATAACAGATAAACCATATGCTGCTCTACCACATTCTCTTATGTCATCAGAATTAATTCTAACTCCTCCACCTTCTCGTGTATAAACAATCATATCTTTACTTTCATCTACTAATAAATCAACAGATACTAATTCATCATCATCTGCTAATTTTATAGCTACAACAGTTCCTCTTATTTTATTTATGTTTTTATAAGATAATTTTTTTGATAAACCTTTCTTAGTTGTCATTACTACAAATGTTGATTCTTCTTTAGGTTTAGGAAATGCTCCTACTATATTTCCATTTACAGTTATCATATTAGATAAACTAACACCAGTACTTCCTTCAGGAGTAGAATTTATATCATTAACTTTTATTTCAGACATATTTCCTCGTTTATCAAATAGTAATATACTATCTCTATTATTTACAAGGAACATATCTTTACCTTTATCTCCTTCTTCTAATTCTCCTATTCCTGTATTTCGTTTACCTAATTTTTTAATCATATCATTTTTAGTTATAACTATTCTATGATCAGTATCTGCAATATAATTGTTATTTAAATCAAATTTAACAACATTAGATTTTCTAGGTCTACCAAACAATTCTATTCCTTCTCTTAATTCATCTTTTATTATGTCATCTATTTTCTTAGAAGATTTTACTAAAGACATTAATTTTTCTATTTCTTCTTTAAGTTTATCTCTTTCCACTACATATTTTTCATGAGCTGATTTATTAAAAGAAGTTATTTGCATATTTCCTATAGATGCTGCTTGTAATGTTGATATACCAAATTCAGTCATTATCATCTCTCTGAATTCTCTAACATCATATGCTTTTGTTGCTAATTCTATTGTCGTTTTACTATTTTTTGTATTAGATATAAATATCAATATGTCTAATACATGAACTCTTTCTGTCTTTTTAGTTATCTGTTTATTTATTTGACGTCTTTTAACATCACGTCTAAAAGATAACCAATCTAATAATAAAGTTCTTATTGTATATTCTTTTAATTTATATTCATCAACAAGTGTTAAATCATATGCTGCTGATGTTAACATTGGTGTCTTTTTATATAATAACTCTAATGCTTTATCTAAATCAGTACCTTCTTTAAAAAGAATATCTATAGATAATTTTGCTTGTTCTTTACTATTTTTCTTTCTTTTCTTTTTCCCATTTCTTTTATCATTTTGATCATGAATATCTACGTATCCAACAAGTTCTCCTGATTTACCCATTGCTATAACTTTATCTTTTATTTGTTGCAAATCAGTATTCATTGGAACAGACAATACTTCTATTTTATTATTTTCATAATCAATATTTGCTTTAGATTTCATTCTAAACTTACCTTTACCAGTTCTTCTAATATCATCAAATTGACCATCATCTATTATTTCACATCCATTTGGTATATCTGGATAGATGATAGCATCATAATCAGGATTATCCATTAATTTCAAAACGAATTCACATATTTCAGTAAAGTTATAATTAGGTTGTTCTGAATACATTCCATAACCTATAGCTTTACAAGATTTAGTCAATACTGCTGGATATCTTGCTGGTAAATATTCAGGTTCTGTTATTTCATCAATGTACCCATCTTTCATGGGCACTATTGCTTCATCAAAATCTTTAAAATAACAATATAACGAAAATAAACTAAGTTTTGCTTCTAGATAACGGAAAGCAGATGCTCCTTTACCCATTTCATTTCCATAAGAACCAGAACCATCAATAAATTCAACTGCATTTTTCCAAGGTCTAGCTAATTTAACACAAGTCTTATATATATTCGTTTCACCATGAGGATGATATTTCATAACAGCCCCTATAATCAAACCTAACTTTTTATAATTACCTTTTGGTAAGGCATTTACATCTTTATACATTGCATATAATACCCTTCTTTCAGATGGTAATAAACCATCTGATATAAAAGGTATATGTCTATAAACATTTTTATTTGGAGCAAATATAGAAATAGCTTTTTTTGCTTCTGTTGCTAATTCTCCTTCTATTATATGTTCTGTAAATTTCTTTTTAGCTTCAGAAATTTTCATTTATCTTTTACCTCCTCTTTTTATTTCTTTATTAATTAATATTATTAAATAAAATCCAATTAAAATATTAATACTTGTTATAATCATATTAATATGTTTTTGTGAATATATAATATTATATATAAATAGTAATAATAAATATAATTGATAAGCTTTAATTAATAGCTTATTATGAAACACACTACGATTTATAGTTTTTTCATATTTTTCATCTGTTGATATATATGGAACAGCACCAGGTAAATATTCTCTAGGAATATCAATTATACTCCCTATTGTAACAAAATCATACCCGTCTTCTGAAACTTCAACTTGCCAATATATATCATTGACTGCTCTATTAAATAATTCTCTCATTGTTATTCTCTTTTTTAGCATTTTTTGTATATCCTCATTATATGATTGTATTAACACATATTTAAATTCAAATGTGTCAGTACATAATACAGAGTATCTTATATCATTATCATCTTTACATATGAAGAATAGAGGTACTGATGTTTCCACCAATACCTTTTCTAAATATAATTCTTTTCCATCAATTACAAATTGAACAACCCTCGAATTTTTCATATTATACTAACCTCCTAGTTATCTAACATATCTTTATTTATTTCAAATCCTTCTGTCATTTCTCTACGTTCTTTATCTTTTTTCTTACTATGAAGAATTTCATATGTTTTCATAGCTTCTTCTATATCAGATACAGTTAATCTTACTAATGTTCTCTTATTAGGATCCATTGTAGTATCCCATAAATCATCTTCAGATAATTCCCCTAATCCTTTATATCTAAGTTCTTTTTGTGGTTGAACTTTTTGAGCTAATGTTAAAAATTCTCCTATTGTCATAGTTCCTCTATTTTCATTTCCTTCTTTATATTTTTCTTCAACTTTAAGAATATAATAATCTTCATTTTCATCCATTATTTCTTTAAGTTTATCTGTCTTTTTATCAAATATTTTATCTAATGTGAAAATTTGTTGTTTATTTTCATATATACCTATTATTATATCGTCTATACCATTATCATCTTTTATTACATCTATTTCAGGAAATTCGTCTTTTATTTTTATATTAAAATCATCATCATATCTATGTTTAACAACATATTCCACTAATTTAGGATGTGCTATACAATGTTTAGAACAAGCTGTCAATTCTTCTAAATAATATTGATGTGCTTCTAACATTTCATGAAATTCTTTTCTTTTAATAGGTTCACCATCAGATTTTTTTATTTCAAATTTATCCATTATACATCTATAATAAACTTCATTATATTCTGCTTTATCAACAACGAATGGTTTTTTCTTATCTTTGATTTTATATAATGGTGGTAATACTAAATATAATCTACCATCTAATATTAAATCAGGCATATGTTTTAAGAAAAATGCCCCTAATAATGAAAATATAAACTTACCATCTATATCTGCATCAGAAGAGATAATAACTTTACTAAATCTACATTTAGTTATATCGAAACTATCTCCACAACCAGCATTTATAGCTCTTGCTAAATTTCTAAATGTCTCATTTTTTTCTAATAAATCTTGTGTTGACATATCAAAAGCATTTCCTGGAACACCACGCATTACATACATAGCTTGAAATTCTGGGTCTCTAGCTTGACTACCATTTGATTCTACTGATAATCCTTCATAAATATAAAGTTCAGTATAATCATTTTTACCTTTATGATTCGCTGGTGTAAAATTAGGAATCAAATGTTGAGATAAAAGCGAAACCTCTCTTTTAATTAAATTAGATTTTGATTTATTTGCTTCAAATCTAGCTTTTGCATTTGTTTTAACTAAATCTGTAAATTTCTTCAATTCTTTTTGATTATTATTAAAATGATTTTCTAAACTAGATTTTACTAAATCAGTTAAAGGTTTCATTAATTTTTTATTTTCTATTTTTTCTTTTGTTTGTCCTGTGAATCCTGGATCCATACTAGTACTTAGAGATAATACTAAAACCAAACTGCTAGTAACATCGTTGTATAATATATTATATTTTTCTTTTTCTTTTTCACTAAGAGCTTCTCTAGTTTTCTTAGTGAAGAATTGACATATACCATTCATAACAGCTTGTGTATGATCCCCTTCATCTATAGTATGCACAAAGTTACAAAAACTTCTTGTCATTGGCTCCATTAAATTCATATTAAAACAAAATGCAAATTCTAAATCTACATCTCTTTTTAATGTTTTATTAACAACTTTACCTCCTGGTCTAATCAATCTAACATCTTCATCTATATATGTTGTGTCTTTACTATAATATATAGGACTATGTTTAAAAGGTGACATTACATCAACTAAATCAACTAAACCTCTAGGAGTTCTTTTTATTTTATGTTTAGTCGTTTCACCATTTTTTATTATAGTATAATTTATAACTATTTTTTGATCTAGAAAATGTTTTATATTATTTAACCAATCCAATAAAACTTGACTATCCATTTGACATTTACCCATATATTTTTCACTAGGTTTAAATGTTACTATAGTACCATGTTTTTCTTTATTCTTTATTTTAGTTACTGTAGCATCTTGTATTTGAACACCATCTTTATATTCAACACAAGCATATTCTCCTAATTTATATACTTCTAATTTAAAATAATCGGATAACGCATTTGTACATTTTAAACCAGCACCATGACAACCTGCTGATTTTTGATTATCTGTTCTACCGAATTTAGTAGAAGATTGAATTAACGTACATGCTTCAAGCATATTCTCAAATGGTAAACCTCTACCATTATCTTCTGACACGAATGAATTTTCATCTTCATTCATTATTATGTTTATCTTGTTACCTGGTGAATGTTCATTTATACATTCATCAATATTGTTATTAATACATTCTTTTGCTAAATGAACTGCACCTAATGAACCCAATCTTGATATATACATCAGTGGTGCTGTTCTTATTTTGTCTAAATCATTTTCTGCAACTATCATTTTTTCTTCTACAAATTTACTCATAATTTACCTCCTTATTCTTATCATTTATATAATATATAATTGATTTACATACTTATTTCATATACAATAAATTGTTTATCAATATATAATATTATATAAGAGGGATTACTCTTAAGAAAAAAATAAATAATAGAAGAATTATTATATTCTTCTATTATTTATGTTATTTATTCATTATATAAAACATCTTCAAATTTATGTTGTGCTCTTCTCAATATCCTTGAAATATATGATTGAGAAAATCCCAATATCTCAGATATTTCTTCTTGAGTTTTATCTTTCATTCGTAATGAGACTACTTTCTTTTCTAACTCTGTAAGTTCTACATCTTTAATGGTATCTTTTAATATAACCATGTCAAAACTAACTTCATCTTTCATATCTTGTAACACATCTTCATATTGCAAAACATGCCCTTCATTATCTTTACTTAATATAGTATTAATAGATAAAACATTTTGGTGTTTTCTTAATCTTCGAAACATCATTTTTATTTCATTATCTATACATATTACTGCATATGATGCAAATTTATTACCTTTATTAACATCAAATGTTAATATTGCTTTATATAACCCAAATAAACCATGAGATACAAAATCAGAATATTCTAGATATCCATTATTATTATAGTATTTACCTATTATATGATATACCAATTTCTTATGTTGTTGCATAAGATACTCTGAACATTCCCTATTATTTCTATTGTTAAAGCAATACAATTCGTATTCGTTCATAACATACCCCCTAAAAAATAAAAATTAGGATAGAGAAAAATCTCTATCCTAGTCTATGGAACATACTAATTTTTATAATTTGCTAGATTTATAACTAGCAGATTTTTGATTTATATTACCATCATTGTCATTGTTTCCTCTTCTTTTATTTTTTCCTTTAAGAATGATGTCTTCATATAATTTAGGTATTGAATCTATACCTTCTATTATTTTAGCTAATCCTGGAACATAATCTGGTTCAGCAGAAATTTTTATACATTCAACTAAATTTCTGGCTTCGTCTGAAATTCTTTTTACTTCAGATAAAGATTGTATTTGTGCTGAAATTTCAGTTCCGCATCTGTTGCATTGTAAATGTCCTTCTTTTGTTGGACTTAATATACTTCTACCTCTGTGATCTTTGTGATCACAATAGAACGCTTTTCTTCTTTCTTCTTTTTCTATTCTTTTGCGTTCTTCTCTGTATTTTCTTAATTCTTTTGCAACATCATCAGCTGTTCCTTTTTTGTTATATTTTTTTTGTACATTGTTATTATCCATATACTTACCTCCTAAAATAAATTAAATATTTTTATTTCTTTCAATTGTATAATATATAATTGAAATATTTACGTTTTACGGTATTGTATAAAATGCAATAATTTTTTATTCCATAACATCTCTAAAACATATACCTTCATCTGTCATGTAATAAATTTGACTTATATTTTCTGTTGGTATTAATGAATATGCTGGAGTCCCTTCATGATCATGATGCTCAAATTTTAAATAATCAACACTTCCTATAGTTAACAAATCTTCCAATTTAAATCTATAACTAGTATCATTTTCTCCTCTAGGACTATAAGCTAATTTATACCCATTTGCAAATCTAAATCCTATAATATATTCGCATCCACCAATATAATCCACAGCATCTTTAACATCATTATTTGTCATTATCAAAAACCTCCTTTAAATCTATTCTTTTATTTTTTTTCTTTTTCTTGTTTTTCTTTTTTCGTTTTCCTTTACCATGTTTAGGAATACCAAGTTGGTTGGATATTCTATCCAACCTATCCTTCGTACTCTCTACTTCCTTAATAAAATCAGACATTTCTCTTTCCTGTAAGACTTTATTGAATTGTTTATTCAATGCATTAATCAATTAAATTTCAACTCCTTTCTTAATATGCAAATATCAAACCTTCTTTTGCTCTAGTTGCCGCAGTATATTTAATACGACATTGCATTTCTTTATTGCCAAAAGGTTCTGATATAAATATAACATTATCTGCTTGAGATCCTTGTGATAAATGTACTGTCATGGCATATCCATATTCAAAAGATTCAAACATAGAATATTTTTTCTTATATACATTATTGACATCAATACTATTAGTTAATAGATTAAAATCTATTCGTAAATCTTGAAAAAATTTAGATTCTTCAAAATCTGGTCTAAAATCTATATCTAACGTCTTTCCATTGAAACTAGATTTCTCAACATTTTCAACAAATCCAGTCATTCCATTTACTAGATATATACTATTACTCAATATCCTTTGTCTATTATTTTTTCTGCATATAAGTTTTTCTCCATACACTGGAAGTTTACTAGTATAGCCATGTATATTTTCTCTTATATATTTATTTAATCTAACTCTACTAGAATTTCTAGGAGTCAATACCATATCTGCATCTCTTAACATATCATCTGTTAACATTCTTTTAGGTACTACAAAACATTTATCACCATATCTACCATAAGGTATATGTTCACCTCTGGATGCCAACTGACTTATATAAATTATAGGGTCTCCTTCTTTTTGACGCATTATCTTTGTTAATACATAATCAGGTCTTTTTAAATAATGAGTATTACCCATAACAGGTGGCAATTGTTGTAAATCTCCTAATATTATCATAGGAATACCAAATGATTCCATTTGTTTACCTATTTCATCATTAACCATAGGACCTTCATCAACAACTATTAATTTAATATAACTCGGTAGAGAATCTTTTAATCTAAAACACGGTTGTTTTATTACTTTACCATTTCGAATAACATTCCTTCCATATTCATCTTTGATGGGAACAAATTCAACATCATAAAAAGCACTATGAATGGTTTTTCCATCTACACCACTTCTGCTTAACTGTAAAGCGGCTTTACCGACAAATGCAACAAATAAGACATTGACCATATCCAAATCAAGTTCTTTTATTATTTCTTTGACAATAGTAGTTTTTCCTGAACCTGCAGGACCACTTATTTCAAATCTTTGTTTTTTAGTTGTCGGAATACTATGGAACCATTTCAAAGCTTTTGCTATACATTGTTCCTGTTGGTCATTTAACACTATTCCCATTATGTTCACCTCTATTTATAATAATAAATAATTGTATAAATAATTATAAAATACAATTATATAAATAAAGGTGGTGATTAGATGGATGTTAACAATATAACAAATATAGAAGTAAATCAGTTTGAATATTGTATATTAGAAGAAACAATAATTTTACCTGTAGTATCAGTGAAAGTAAATGTTCCAAAATTAACAATAAACACAGAATCTGCTAGAATTTATCCTAGAACATCTATATTAGTAAATGATGCTGAATGTAAACCTAAACGAATGAACGCTATCGAATTGTCTACAGGTATAACTCTTAAAGTATTTTCTAATTTATCTAGTTCGAATTCTGTTAAAAAAAGAATCAAAACTAAAAAACCATTAACATATGAATATTATATACCAAAAGGCACTCAAATGATAGCATGTTTTATGAATAATAACATAAACGATGGTTATCTAACTAATTTTTTATAAGGAGTTGATATAAAAATGGCAGAATCTACTATTAAAGAAACTATTGAGTTAGGGAAAGCATTAGAAATAACTTCTAATACCCTACATTATAAAAAAGTAATAACTAATAGTAATAATGAAAATTTTATTTTTTCTATAAGTAGTATTTTCGATAAATATTATGAATTAATGAAAGAAAGAACAATGACTATAGAGTTAACAGATGCAGAATATAGAAAATATATTTATAAACCAAAATTACTTAGTTTAGATTTATATGGAACAACAGAATTAGATTTTTTATTATTGAGATTAAATAATATGACATCATGTATATATTTTAATAAGCAAACATTTAAAGTATTTGATAAAGATATAACAACATTATTGAATGAAATAATGATACATGAAAATACCAATTATATAAACAATGAAGTTGATATAATCAATAAAATAAACCAATAGGATGATCCTCTTTCATCCTATTGGTTTATTTTACGTTTTTAAGTTCATACAAACATATTATACAATATATCCATATGAGGAAACTTATACTTTCCTATACCATATAAGATTATCTTATATATGGCAAACCTAAAAACAATATCTATTATAAAAAAATTAAATTATATAATTATTCGTATTTGTTTATTACATTACAAAAAACCTTCAAAAAATATTTATTACGCTACGTTTCTTAATTCTTCATTAAAGAATGTTTCACCTCCAAGACTATCTAATACATCTTTTTCTTTTTGTAAATTACATTGAGCACTAGCTTTATTTGCATTTTCCATTGTAAATAATTTATTTGTAGTTAATTTTCTTCCACCTTCAGATATTAATTTTTTATTAGGGTCACCTATAAATTTCAATTCTCCTTTAGTAAACCATACTGGTTTTCCATCTGGTGTTGTTACATTTACATCTTTTTGGAATGCTACTTGACTTCCTTCAACATAAGGAATAAATGCTTTTGCTCTATTATGTGCACCTGAACGTGTTTTTAATACCATTGCTTCAAGATGAGTATATTTAATCGCACCTGTACTTTCTAATGTTTCATATTTATTCGACGTTTGAGCCAATAATACACCAAAGTCACAACATTCTAGAACCCCTTTTGTTTCTGAGAATACATATTCGTTACAATCTGGTATAACATCTGTCTCATAACGTGATCTTTTATTAGATATTTCTTCACTAACCTCACCTTTTATTTGTGATGCAGTTAATACTGCAACATCACATTCTATAGCAACTGCTCTTAAATCAGTTACTGTATTTTCTACATATAATCTATTTTCTGTACTATTTATAGTAGGTCTAAATCCTTTGATATAGTCAGCTACTAAGGCAACAACTTGAAGTCCTTCTTTTTCTTTAAGCTGTTCTATATCTCTCATTATTTCATTCTTAGTATAAGCACCATTTGGTACTTGTATAAAACGAATCTTAGTTGGTGTAGCTCTTTCTAATATATTACTAGATTCAACTAATAATTCTTCTATTTCATCTTCATTAAGATAACATTTTTCTCCATTTTCTTCATCATCCCAAGATATATCTTGACCTGTCATCATCTTAATATATCTTGATTTTATATCATTTAATCCTGTTTCTGCTGAAATATATAATACACAAGGAGTATATTTTTTATCATATTTAACATTAGGATTATATAATGCCATATCTATTGCTGATGATATAAGCATTGAAGTTTTACCATTACCAGAAGGAGCACCAAATACCATTAATTGTTTACTTTCTATACCTCCACCAGTAACTAAATTTAACCATCTCATACCAAAACGGAATTTATTACATCCAGTTTCAGCTTGTTTTCTATTTCTTCTATTTTCTGCTATACAGTCATCTTTTTTTAATCCTGCTGTAAATCCACTATTAACTGCACAGAATAAATTTGAAGTATTATTAACTGCATTATATTTTTGAATTTCTACCATTTTTTTATTAAATGCTTTTTCAAAATCTCCTATAGCATCAAAATTACCGTCTATTAATATTTCATTTTTTAATCTTTCTAGATTATCCATAGATTGATCTAAAAAATAATCACATGCCCAAGTTGATGCTTTTATTTGGCTTCTCATACTAGCACATTTTTCTTTAGATAACCATTTTAAAGTATCTTCTGGAGTCATTCCTTCTATATACTCATCTATAGGTAAATCATTTTTTACATTTTTTACAACATCTATAAATTCATGACCTGTTTCCTCTGACTTTTCTGCTCCATAATCATCAATATATGATAAAAATTCTGTTCCTGGTGGTGGAGGTACTTGTTCATTATATGCTTTCATAGCTCCTTTACACCACACTATTTTATCATATAAATCGTCGTGTATTGATCTAGGAATACATTCTGGGTCTATATAATTTAAAAATCTTTGTATTTCTGTTGTTAATTTATTATCTCTACAAGGATGGTTTTCAAATAATAAATACTTAACCATACTTTCTATATGTTCATATTTTATATGTTTTAATAAATCTGATGTCTTATTTTTATCTTTATATGTCTCAACAAATTTATTTCTATTCTTCTTTTTAATTCCTGCAAACACAGGCATTGATTTTTCTAATTCAGGTTGATCGTATATATTTCCTATAAAACCTGATTGTTTTTTATTTTTCGTCATAATAAATCCTCCTTATTCGATTACTAATAAGAAATTGTTAAGAAATTTCTAATTTTTTATTATGGTTAAAAATTTGTTTGTTCGTTTAATTTTATTATTTTTAAGTGAAATAAGCGTGTCTATTACGCTTATTTCACATTACCATTTATTATCTTTCGTACATTTTCTATATCCAAAAGGTATCCTTTTTTAGCATAAATATATTGCTGTATTTTTTCTTCATAAGATATATTTTTATCAAATATGAAATTATATTTCATCATTAATTTATCTACTATTTCTTTTGTTTTTTGTTTAGTAATTTCTTTACTATTATCTGAAATAACAATATCTACATTTTCTATATTACCAAACACTGTTGTGACAGAATCTATAAAAGCTTTAGTGTTATCATAATCATCTGGTATTATTATTTTTATTCTTAATTTATCTTTTTTATATTTTTTTATAGATTCTTTTATAAAATGTATTTGTTCATTTAATAACATTGAAAATATATCAGATTTGTTATCTATAGTTATTGTATCATATTTAGTAGCTTTTTCATTAACTATAAATTTAAATTCATATTCATTAGTATCTGTTTCATATGTTGTTATTATAAAACCTTTATCTTCTTCTTCACCATATCTACTTCTAGTAAAACTACCAGTATACATTATTCTATTCCTTATTAATTGTGATTTGTGTATATGACCAAATATAATAGGACCTTCACATAAATTCTCCATAAACTCAGAATTAAATACTGGGTATTTTTTCATATTTAAAGATTTATTAACAACAAAATTAGTTTCTTCAAACATTCCATGTCCTATAATACACTGATATTTTTTATTAAAAAATTCCTTATAATATTCATCTTTATTTTCCATATATTCTTCAGGTATATATAAAACATTAAAATCAGGAAACAATTCTTCTTCTCCTACTGTATTATATAATTTAAAATCTGCTTTAGAAGATTTAGCAATATTTGCTAAATTTACCAATTGATTTTCTGGGTCATGTGAAGCAGTTCCTCTTATCATTCTTATTTTAGTTCCTGTTTGTTCACATTTATTTATTATATCACAAAAAGCTTTTATTGCATATAATGAATGTTTGCTAGATAATGTTAATTTGGTATCAAAATAATCTCCAGCAATCATTATAGCATCTATATCGTTAGTAATATTATCTATTACTAATTTAAATTCTTCGTATAATAACTTAGCAGGATAATATCCAAAATGAATATCTCCTATTACTAATAATTTATATATCATAATAAATACCTCCTTTTAAAGATTGTTATAAAAAAAATGAAAAAGTATCTAAATGATACTTTTTCATCTTATAATTACATAATAGAATAACAAATTCCTTTTAAAGCTTCTTCAATTTCATTAAACCCACTATAACTATTTATATCTATATTAAATATTTTGTTTCTGCATTTAACAAATTCCCATCCTTTACCAAAACGAATGTTGTGTTTTTTACAAAAGTCAGTAAAATACATATTTAATTTTAAACTTTCTTTTTTATTACAATTTAAATTACAGATATTTTGTATTTTATTTAATCTATAAGCACTATATGTTAATAAATCATATAATTTTATTTCAGTATTAGATAATAAATCATATAACACTCCTCCTAGTAATACAATTAAATTACGTAAATCTTCATCATCAAATTCATCTGATTGAATAGTATTGTTATACATATCAGAATTTAATGTGTTTAAACTATATTGATTTATTATAAAATGATATATGAAATCATTAACAAAAGTTCCTTCTGTTAAATTATTTATTTTATATCTAAGATTTTCTATCATATATAATAAATCATCATGTCTAGCACAATCTATTTTGTCATAACATTGATTCATTTGATTTTTAAATTCTTTAGTTGAACTATCATATAATTCATTATTATCATAGTATATATCTGGTAAAAAGATAATCTTTTTAGGTAATGGTAGTAAATTAATGCAGTATTTTATATTATTTGGATTACCATAACTATCAATTCTACCTGTTGCTCGTATTAATTTTGAATCGGTTGTGTTTCTTTTAATGAATTCTTCTGGTTCTTCATTTAATAATAATTGTGTATGATCTGCTAAATATTTTCTACCTTGGTGTAAATTCATTACAGTATAACAAGCATCTCTATTTCTATATTTTCCTACTAATACGGCTTCAAATGTTATTATCTTTCCAATTCCTATATCTTGTAATCCTGGTCTTTCTATTTTCTTAAGTTCTTTATCTTTTTTATTATTTGAAAATTTATAAATTATTGTATTATTGTTATTATTTATATTTCTTACAGTATTTTTGCTTTTGTCTAGATTTATGTTTTTATTTTTACTGATAGTAGTTTTACTTTTATCGGTATTTCTACTATGAATACCTTCTCCTGTTGATACATTCGTATAACTATTCGTGTTTTGTTTTCCATTATTAGTCTCTAACATGTTTTTATTGTCGTTATTTTTTGAATTATTATCTTTCATCTTATATTCCTCCTTTAAATTATAAAAATAAAAAATAGAATAAGATTAAAAATCTTATTCTATTTATGAACTAGTTAACAAAACTAGACTCTTTCCTTCCCATGAGGGTTGTACTTAAGATTTTACTGATATAAAATCAGCCCCTTTCCTCTCTACTATAAGTAGATCGTACTCAAGCAATAAGACTAGAATAAATCCAGCCACGTTCCTTCCCATTCTAATGAATGAGTTGTACTAGATAAATAAGTTGATATAAAATCAACCCCCTTTCCTTTCCATTCTAGTGAATGGGTTGTACTCAGTTCCCACAAATTAATATTGTAATATTAATAAGCAGTCATCGGACGAGGTGGGGTTAAGATCCGCTCATATACTAGAGGCTCTAAGACTTATTAAAAGCATTATCCTCTAATATACTATACAGACGTACTCAAAGGCTCTTAGACTTATTAAAAGCATTATCCTTTGATATACCTGTAGTCACTACGGAATCAATGTTGCTCAAAGGCTCTAAGACTTATTAAAAGCATTATCCTTTGATACAGCACCTTTATTATATCCTAGAGGCTCTAAGACTTATTAAAAGCATTATCCTCTAGTAATATATCCTAACTGGCAACCTAAAGGCTCTTAGACTTATTAAAAGCATTATCCTTTAGTATTGCTGCCCTACAAAAATACCAAATAAATAACATAACATTATTTATTTCATATATATAATATATAATTAAAATTACTATCTTTTTCATTAGTAATTTGTTAGTATGAAAATAAAAAAAAATAAGTAAAGTCATTAACTTTACTTATTTTATATGTATCTTATAAATCCAATACTGCAAATATTGCGTCATCTATTTCATATATTTTTTGCATATTTACAGTTCCTATATATTTTTCTAATTGATATATATTCACTGTTCTCATTTGTTCTAGTAAAATAGTAGAATCTTTCATTATCCCTCCTTCACCTTTATTTAGATTAACATGACTTTTTAGATTCTTTTTTCTTCTAGTTGTTAATGGTGCTATAACTGTTGTATTACTGCATTGATTATGTGCATCATTTTGTAATACAACGACGGGTCGATAACCCTGTTGTACAGAAGATCTAGAATCAGTACTATCACCTAAATCACACATGTATAAATCTCCTTTATATACCAATTTTTCATTACCAATATTATCATAAGTTTGCATAAATAAAACCTCCTTTTATATTCTTCTTATCTATATAATATAGCGATATATTATTTACAAATTACATTAAGTCGTGCCACTCATTATTTAAATCATATACTATATAAAATATATCGGATAATTTATTAAATAGATCTATATATGTCGTCATGTCATTTCTATCTAATAATTTTAAATCCCAATCATTTTCATGTATTATTAAAATTCCTACTTGTTCTACATCATAATCAAAAGTTTCTAATAATTGTATATATGCTCCTAATTGAATAAAATGTGATGAGTAGAATTTTTTAGAAGTTTTAAAATCTATTATTGTTTTCTTCCCTTCTAATTCACAATATAAATCAACAGTTCCACCATATTTATTACTAGAAAATGATTTTTCTCCCCATATAGGATTAAGATTATGTGTATCTAAAAAATTTTTAAATGTTGATAAATTATTTTTAACATAAGATAATTTATCAACAGGTATGTTAAATTTAGCTCCTTCATTAAATAAATATTCATGACATACTTCATGAACTAATGTCCCACTGTTTGCTTTATCTTCTAAAACTTTTTTATAATTTTGTCTTTTCCACCCTAAACTATTTGCCCATGTAGCAATATGTGGTTTATTTAATAATTTTAATATTGTAGTAACTGAAGGAACCTCTATATTATTATCATTTATATAAGTTGAATGGTCTGAATATTTTCCCATTATATTACCTCCTATTTTTTATTTAATTTATTGTAAAAATATCAATTATTCTTAATTTATTAATTTCGTTGATATCTGCCCTTATTGATATGTATTAACTAAAATTAAAAAATAATCCATAAAATTTAATACTTACAAACAACTCCGTAAGGAGCAATTGAGTGAGAACGAAATATAAAATGGAGTTCGAACGATAAAAGAGTTGTTATAATATAAATAAAAGTACGGAAGGGAAGGTATGTTCATTTACATTATATTAAATGAACTAATAAAATTTTATAATGATAAACAATTAAGTAAGCATAATATAAATCAAATTTTTTCCTTTGATAATATAAAATTTATGAGCCTTTGAAATAGAGATAACTTTAAAAGTTATCTCTATTTCTTTTTTTAATAAAAAATAATTTATATAAACAAAATAGTAAGTGGACGATAATCCATATATAATAATAATAATCCACATGACAAAAACCCTCAAATATATTTTAAAAACTAACTGCTTAAAGAGATATGACAATTGTCATATCTCTTTAATTCCTTTAAAATTTTATATATTACAACAATATAGTATGAACTAAAATTTTAATTTCTTATTCACTTTTTATCCATATATTTTAAATATAGAATATGATTTTTATATCATATTCTATATTTTTTTGTCGTCAACAATGATATAAGGTATATAATTAAAATTAAATAAAGGAGATGTGAAAATATGGGATATAAAGCTATTAGTAGTACTTATGTATTCAAACAATTTCAAGGCAATATTGTAAATGTTATTCAAGATACTATAACTAAAAGTGATATATTATCTGAAGAAGAATTACAAGAACAGGTTGTTATGATAAATAAGTATATTAAATCGGGATTAAAACTTAAAGTTATGAAAGAATTTGAAGAAAATAAAATAAGATTATTATATGCTAAAGATGGTACTCAAAAAATGACTTCATTACCATTTATAATGACAGTAGCTAATTCTGATATAAATGCAAATGTTATTGTTAGTACTTTTGGTAGTAGAAGAAAAGATGGTGTTGTTAATATAGAATATAGAAAATTATATACACTAATGGAATCAGCTTATATAGCTAAACAAGTGTTAGTTAACTTTAATAGATATAAGAATAATTCAGCATTAATAAATAGTTGTGTTATGTATGCAAATATGTTTGTTAAACCATTAAATAGAAAATTTAATATACATTTAGATAGAAATAAAGAAAATACTGCTTTATTTTTAGCAGCTAAATTTTATTTAAAAAATGTTATGGAAATGAATAATGAAGAAATTATTTTTAACACAGCAATGAATGCATGCAAAGCACCAAATCCTTTATTATTACAAGAAGCTGATAGTATAATACCAGATGAAGCATTTGAAGATTTAGGTACATTTATAAATGCTTTAAAAGAAGATAAATTAAGAATAGGTCTAAGTAATTTAACAGGAAGAGGTTATTTAGAATCATTTATATCTCAATATGGTGGAGCAACTATATTTGCATTAGAAATGTTACCATATTGGTTATTTGTAGTTAATGCATCAATATCATCTATGGGATTAGTAAATAATTATGCTTTAGAAGATATAACTGAAAGAGATGGTGCTAAATTAATAGCTAAATTCTTATAGAAGGGAGGAACATATAAAATGGCTAATAAAATATTTTTTCCGAGAACTATAAATTATAAAGGTAAAGGATTAATTGCTAAAAATACTATTGATAGTGAAATAATAGTAGTTGATAAAGAAGGTCAAAAAGTAGAATCAATAGAACATAATGATCAAGAATACATTCCATGTATTATAGGAGATACTATAATAGTTACTTATACTAAGAAAAAAATAAGTAGAAAATTTAAAGTGGTAGGTATAGATGCATCTGAACAATTTTATGTTTGTGAAATAGTATTAAGTTTTGAGGATAATATAGAACTGCAATTAATTGAAATTCAACAATTATATGAAAAAAATAGTATAACAAGTTCTACTGTACATCAAAAAGCTGATGACTTATTAGTTCAATTATTATATGAAAAAGGATACAATAGAATAGCAGATGCATATCTTAAAGTAACAAAATTCTATGATTGATAAAAAAATAATGAATACCAAAATTGGTATTCATTATTTTTTATTATTTAGTAAATGCATTATGTTTTTTAATGAAAGATCTTTGTCTTAAGATATAATTGCTAGCGTATTTTAAATATTCTTTTTCAAGATTACTCATATTGATTAAATGACCTTTCTTTAATATTTCTATTGTTTGTTCTAACCACATACTTTCTTTTTCTAAGTTAGATATATTTAATTGTTGAATTTCTATTCTTGCTTCAACCATTTTTGTTAATATGTTTCTTACTATTTCTGAATCACATTGTTTTTCTAATTCAAAGTATTTTCTATCTTCGATTTCTTCTCTAGTCATTTCACTTTCTCTATGATTTGCTGCCTCCATAGTTGTTGATATTCTTCCTCTTAAATTTAACATAATAATACCTCCTACAGTATATAAAAATATTTTATTTGAATAAGATATAAACCATTTTATACCTTTATTCACTATTATAATATAGTAATGAAA
>OGEU01000346.1_pt1 | contig 49743 bp, 37 predicted proteins | sample 1570651 | NCBI WGS metagenome assembly OGEU01 (sample SAMEA2582129, study PRJEB24529) | metagenome | biome: Human gut stool | place: China | collected 2011 | reverse complement strand
AAGTATTCTCTTCTTCCTTAATTTCAAATCCGAGAACATCCTTGTAAAAACGAATTATAGCTTCAATACTGCCGTTTTCATTGTCGGGATGGTATTTCTTTAGCAACTCCCGATACCGTTTTCTTAATTCTTCAACTGTTTTTACTTCTGCAAACCATCTGTTCATAGTCCTGCAACTCCTTTCATCTGTTTAAATTTAGGCAACAAAAAAAGAGCAGTTTAACGACTTACTCTAGGTCGTGGAAATAGAACCATATAGAGGGGGTATGTTTTCCATCTTCGATTTATTTTCAAGAACCATCAACCAACTGGCTCTCAAAATTTTATATAATTTTTCCTATACCAGCGATTTTAGATACAAAAAAGCACTTTCAACTTTTACAACCAAAAGTACAGTTTTTATTACTATTTAATTAAGTTTTTTTTGCAGTGTATTAATTAATACGTCAATCGCATCTTTCTCTTTAAAATCTATGTATCTATAATCCTGCACTAATGGCGGCAATTCATCATGCGGAACATCAAAATTTACAATTATAAAAGTTTTATCTTGATTACGCATTCTTCTTTGTATAAAAAAGTTCAGTTCACTTTTTGTCCAGCCGCTAGGTGCATTTAAAAAATTACTAGATATGCATATAATTCCTATATCACTTTCATCTAATCCTTGGTTTATTTTCTCTGTAATGCTATCCCCTGGTTCTATCTCATACTTATCATACCAAGCACTAATTTGACTCTTTTGAAATTCATTAAAAATCACATCAACAATTTCTTTATCTTTACTTGAATGAGATAAAAAAACTTTTGGTGTCCTTTTTATTTCTCTATTACTTCCCCATGTTTTGTTTACAATTTCTTTGCTCGGAAACAAGAAAAGACCATTTGGCTCATCTGTAATTATAAAATCAACCTCGTCTGCCTCTATAAAAGTTTTTACATTATATCCTCTTTTATAAAACGATTCTATTATATCATCAAAAAAATAATTAAACACTCTTTGCTTATCATTAAAGTGCTTTTTCATAAAATCTTCAAACCTATCTGTATCTTTTTCTAATGAAGCAAAAAACAGCAATTCTAAACAATATGGATTATTATTTACAAAAATGCCACACCCCACGAGCGTGTTACTATCAAATTCTCTTAAAACCGCCTTAATAAACTCCTTTTCTTCCATGCGATTCCCATAATCAAGGCTAAATATATATTTTTTTGTTTCCATAACCAATCTCTCCTTTTCATCTTATTGCAAAATTCTTTTACCACTTTCAGCTCATATCCACCACTACCAGTTCTATTCCGACACTCACAGGAATTTCTCTTTTTAACTCCTTTTCCAGTACATTTTCCGCATTTGGTGTAAATACGAAATAGTCGAAAAACTGCGTAAAATCAAGGATTTCTAGGTATCGGCTCTGCATAGCAACACACAAGTCTCCACATGTACAGTATTCGGAAACATATCCACGCAACAGCTCTTTACAACCTTATATCCTCTCTGCTGTAACACCGCCAAATCTCTTGCCAGTGAAGTCGGTTTGCAGGAAATGTAGACCATGCTGTCCACACCGTAATCAATAATCTTCTCCAGTGCTTTCGGATGGATGCCGTCACGCGGCGGGTCTAACATGATAAAGTCCGGGCGGTCTGTGATATTATCGAGTGCTTTTAACACATCATCTGCGATAAATTCACAGTTGTCCAGTCCGTTTCTTTCTGCATTTTCTGCGGCTGCTGCCACGGCTTCTTCCACGATTTCAACACCGATAACCTTTTTGGCAACCGGCGCAAGAATCTGGGCAATCGTTCCCGTTCCGCTATATAAGTCAAAGACTACCTTATCCTTTGTCGTACCGACATACTCACGTGCCTTGGAATACAGCACCTCTGCTCCGAGTGAATTGGTCTGGAAAAATGAAAATGCCGTGATTTTAAAGGTCAGTCCGAGCAGTTCTTCTTCAATGTAATCCCTGCCGTAAAGTACCATTGTACCTTCATTTTTGACAACATCGGCAACACTGTCATTGCGCGTATGTAAAAATCCTGTCAATGTGCCCGAAAGCGGCAGTTCCCGTAAAATGTCCGCCAGTTCTGCCATATCAAAATCCAGTTGTGTCGTTGTCACGATATCCACTAAAATCTGCTGTGTCTTTACGGCTTTGCGCACCAGCAGGTGGCGCAGATAGCCTTCATGGGTCATTTTATGGTAATACGGAAGTTCCTTTTTCTGGCAGTATTCAAGCACCGCCGTTAAAATTTTATGATAATCTTCATCAACGATTTTACAGCCGTCCACCGTCACAATGTCATACATGCTGTTGCGCTTATGCAGACCTAATGCCAGTTCGCCGCCCTTTACTTCATCACCGAATGAAAATTCCATTTTATTGCGGTACGCTTCCTGACACGGGCTTCCGATAATGCCTTCAAAGTTTAATTCCCCGTCAACCGCTTCCGACAGCAGTTTATGAACCTGTGCTTCTTTCATCTTTAACTGTTCTTCATACTGCACACTCTGGTAGACACAGCCGCCGCATGTTCCGAAATGCTTACATCTGTCTGCCGTTTCTGACGGTGCATTTTCAAGCACCTGAAGCAGTCTGCCTTCACATTTTCCGCCGCGCTTTTTATTGACCATAAACCGGACCTTCTGTCCCGGAATTGAATTTTTTACAATAACCTTTTGTCCGTTATCTTCAGGATTTTCCGACTCTGTAAATACCACCGCCTTATTGGGAAAATCCACATGCTGTACGCGTCCTGTATATGTTTCGCCTTTTTTCATGAATACCTCGCTCTTGCTTTCTTTTTATTTTCCTGTTCTGCCATAATCATAAATTTTCTTAAAAAATACCACTGACTGATACTCCAGCCAGTGGCATCCTTGTAAACTTTTTCACTTACGATTGGATTAGTCTTCATCCTCGAAGTCATCTTCCTCAAAATCGTCGTCTTCAAAATCATCATCGTCAAAGTCTTCCAGATAATCCGGTGTGAAATATCTGTAAACCGCATAAGCAATCGCTGCGACTGCCGCAACTGCACCGATGACTGCAAGCACTGCAATCACGCAGTTGCTCTTTTTCTTTTCTTCCTCGGCTTCTTTTTTGTTTAAAAGCTCATTGAGTCTGCTTGCTGCAATAAGTTCTTCTAATTTATCCTCAATCTTATCTCTGCTCATCATCATCATAGCCCCTTTCTTTTCACGTATATTCTATTGTCATTATAGCATATGCCTGCCCGATTTACTACTGTTTTTTTAATTTTGCAAACCCTGCAAGCATTTTTTTTGTGCCAAATTCTTCAAACTGGACTGTTACCATATAATCACGCATACCGTCTTCGATAGCAAGCACCTGTCCGGTTCCGAATTTGACATGGGAAACGGTATCGCCGACCTGATAGCCAAGCCCTGTCCCGCCTGCTGCCTGTCCTGACGGCTTGACTGCCCCCGCCGCTTTCTTTGATGGCATGCTATAGGACGTTGCGGTTTTTGCCGGCTTTTTTAAATCAAATATGTCCATCGGAAATTCTTTCCCAAAACCGACTTTTTTATTCGGCTGTGCAAAGTTTCCTGTACCGTAACTGGTCGGTGTCCTGCTGTAATTTGTGGCATAGGTACTGCCGATGCCTTTTTGTCCGCTGATTGCAACCTTTTTATTACCCTGACCATAAGTGGTTGTTCCGCTTCCGTAGCGGGACAGTGCCGCTTTGGCATTGGCACGGAAGTCAAACCGTCCCTGTGATTCCCCGCTGTCTTCTCCGCCAAAGGAAAGGGTACTTTTCTTACTGCCGTAACTGTGATTTTCAACCTCTAAAAGATTTTCAGGAATCTCCTTTACAAAACGCGACACCTTATTCATCTGTGTTTCTCCGTGAATCATACGCGTCTTTGCCGCACTGATATTTAATTCCTTCTGTGCTCTTGTAATGCCGACATAACACAAACGGCGTTCTTCCTCGACTTCTGTCGGGTCATCGGACATAATCGTCATGTAGCTTGGGAACAGTCCGTCTTCCAGTCCTGTCATGTATACAATCGGAAATTCCAGACCCTTTGCGCTGTGCAGTGTCATTAACATGACCTGATTGCCGTCCTGATCCAGATTATCAATATCTGCAATCAGTGCCACCTCCTCAAGGAATCCACTGAGTGTCGGAGCTGCCTGCGGATTTTCTCCGTCCGTCTGCATTTCTGAAAAATCGCCTTCCGTCTGTTCCTCATAGCTGATGATTTTATTCATAAATTCATCAATATTTTCCTGGCGTGCTTCAACTTCTTCTTTGGTTTCATTTTCCGCAAGCGCTTCCATATACCGCGTATCTTCAAGGATTGTTTCTGTCAGTTCGCGGATAGACAAAAACTGCTTCTTTGCCTGAAATCCCAGAATCAGTGTCACAAAGGATTCAATCTTTGAAAGTCCCCTGCCGATATTCGGAATTTCTGCGGCATTGCACAAGGCATCCCAGAACGTCATATCGTTGGCATCGGCAAACTCCTGTACACGTTCCAGTGTTGTCGCACCGATTCCGCGCCGCGGTACATTGATAATTCTTTTCACCGCCTGCCCGTCCATACCGTTATCTATCGTCTTTAAATAGGCAAGAATATCTTTGATTTCTTTTCGCTGGTAGAAGTTAATGCCGCCGTAAATGCGGTACGGCACATTTCTGACTATCAGTTTTTCTTCCAGCAGACGGGACTGTGCATTGGTACGGTAAAGAATTGCAATATCGTTATAATTCCAGCCGTCGCGCACGCAGGCACAGATATTTTCCACCACGCCTTCCGCTTCTTTATAAGCATCTTCATAAATGCGGAAATGAATCTTGTCCCCTTTGCCGTTTTCCGTCCACAGCTTTTTGGATTTTCTTCCGATATTATGCACAATCACCTCATTTGCCGCAGAAAGAATCGTCTGTGTCGAACGGTAGTTCTGTTCCAGTTTGATCACCTTTGCACCCGGAAATGTATTTTCAAAATTTAAAATATTGCTGATATTCGCCCCGCGGAATTTGTAAATGGACTGGTCATCATCACCAACCACGCACAGATTGCCGTATTTTTCCGCCAGCTTGCTAATCAGGCGGAACTGCGATGTATTCGTATCCTGATACTCATCGACCATGATATAACGGAAACGCTCCTGATACGCTTCCAACACTTCCTCATCACGGTTTAACAGTTCAACCGTCTTAAATATCAAATCGTCAAAATCCAGCGCATTATTTGCTTTAAGTGTCTTCTGATACTCTCTGTATACACCGGCAATTCTTTTGGCATTGTAATCGCCCCCGGCATTCACTTCCATTTCATCCGGCGAAATCATTTCATCTTTGGCAGATGAAATCGCACTCATAATTGTGCGCTCTTTCAGCATTTTTGTATCGATGTTTAATTTTTTACAGGCATCCCGGATTACACTTTTCTGGTCGTCCGTATCATAAATCGTAAAATTGGTCTGATACCCAATTCTGTCTATGTAACGGCGAAGAATCCGTACACAGGTCGAATGAAAGGTACTTACCCACACCTGACTGCCGCAGTCCGTTACCTTTTCCACACGTTCACGCATTTCTGCGGCAGCTTTGTTGGTAAATGTAATTGCTAAAATATTATATGGGCTGATTCCACATTCATCAATCAGATATGCAATGCGGTTTGTCAAAACACGTGTTTTTCCCGAACCTGCCCCGGCAATAATTAACACTGGCCCCTCTGTCTGTTTTACCGCCCTTTTCTGGCAGTCATTTAATCCATCTAAATTCAAACCGTTCCTCCATTCCTGCGTGTATACAGTTTCTTTATGACTATCCTGCCCAAAGATGTACACACTGCATACGCACTGTTTCAAGTATGTGTCATTATAAACAAAAAAGAGCTGTCATGCAAGTATTCCAAAAATACTTTTATGCATAACAGCTCTTTTTATATCACCCTTATCAAGAGCTTTCCTCGCTTGACTGCACATTTGTCCGCTTTCGCGAAAATAAAACAGCCGCCGCCGGATTTTTATACTAATTTATGTCCGCAGTTGGAACAGAATTTTGCACCGTTTGTCGGTGAACCACACTCCGGACAGAACTTCGGTGCACTGCCTGACGTACTGCTTTGTGCCGCACCTGTACTCTGTGGCGCGCTGCTCATGCTGTCCATCATCTGTCTGCCCATCTGTAATCCCATCTGCATATTCATCATATCTACACCAATGTTAGAGGACTTACCATTGCTCATGTTGTCCGCCATTGCCATCTGTGCATACTTATTCATGTCGCCCACCATAGACTGGGAAGCGGCTTTGTTCTGCATCTTCTGTACTTCTTCCGGATACGAAAAGCTTGAAATGTTAAAGTCGGTAATGGTCAGTCCAATCTTAATCATCTGCATATCAAGGTCTTCTTTAATCCCTGCTGAGATATCATACGCATTGGCTTGAAGATTAAACATATCCTTGCCTTCTTTAGAAATCCACTTCATCAGAAGCTGGTCTAAAACAGCAACAACACGTTCCCTGACATCGTCAACCGTGTACATCTGCTTCACACCCGCCACTTTATCAATTAATGCAAGATAGTCATCAACCTTAATGTTAAATGTACCAAACGCACGGATTGGCATACCACCCGGAAGTGACGGTGCCGGAATGGCTATCGGATTTTTTGTGCCCCATTTTACGGTAAATTCCTTTGTATTCACAAAAAGAACTTCTGCACGCACACCACTGTTAAATCCGAACTTAAAGCCTTTTAAAGTTGACAGAAACGGAATGATATCGGATTCAATATCAAAGCTTCCTTCATCCTTAAAAATACCTTCTATCTTACCATTGTACATAAAAATGGCATCCTGTCCTGCACGGATAATCAGGCGGCTTCCTTTTTTAATCTCACGGTTCGTCCATTTCCAGAAAATACAGTCATCTCTGTATTCTTCCCATTCTACAACATTTGCAAGCTGTTTTCCAAATAACCCCATGACTTTTCTCCATTCTGCTGTTATTTATATTATAAGCCCATCTTTGCCTTTAATGCTGCCAGTTCATCATCTACTGCTGCATCCTGTGGTGCTGAATCATACTTTGCTGCAAGATTGTCAATATCAGAATCTTCCTGTGACTGGTTTAACTCTGCCATTGCATTGGCTTCATCTAACATCTTATTGGCTTTTGCTTCCATCTTGCTAAAAGCTGCCATACTGTTGTTTGCACCTGTCACACTTGAACCGATGCTGTTTAAACGTTCCTGTGCCTTAGCTGTCGCAACTTTTGCCTTGATTGCTGCCTTTCTTGATTCTAAGGATTCAATATCCTTTACAAGCTTATCATGCATCTGGCGCATCTTTGCCGCATTGGCTGCTGCCGCTTCATAAGACTGCTGTAATGCTGTCTGTGTAGATACCAGCTGCTGCTTCTTTTCAAGAAACTTACGTGCATCTGCTTCATTCCCTGCTGTCAGTGCCTTTTCAGCATATGACTGCATTTTATTAACCTGCTCTGTACATTCGTCAAGTTCTCTCTTGGCTCTTGTTTCCTCTGCCATAACAGAAGCCGTTTCTGCCTTTACCTTACCCAGATCACTTTCAAGGTTGCGCATGTACTGGTCAATCATCTTTTCCGGATCTTCGCATTTGTCCAGTAAAGCATTGATGTTCGCAGACATAATATCCTTAAATCTTGTTAAAATTCCCATAGTAAATATCCTCCATTCTACCCATTGGTACACAATTATTACCGGGCACTTATCTATCTGCCCCATGAATTACAGTATATTATATTTCCCCTATTTTGTCACGCAATATTGCATAAATTTCATTAATTTTATAACAATTTTTTAAACAATTACAGGTGTTTTATATCCGCCCCTTGCTATCTAGTTTTAAATACTATATAATGTCATATAGTTACTGTTATGTGAATGGAGATGACAAGTTATGAATACTGAATATACACAATTTGTTGCTACGCTGTTAAAGCGGCTGGCGAAGTTAAATTATATCAAGCCGGGCGAGGTGCCGAATATCGACCTTTATATGGATCAGGTCACAACTTTTATGGACGAGCATTTAAGCGACTGCAAACGCCGCGAAGACGATAAGATTCTGACTAAAACCATGATTAATAATTACACCAAAAACAATCTTTTGCCGCCGCCGGTAAAAAAGAAATATTCCAAGGAGCATTTATATGTCCTGACATTTATTTATTACTTTAAAAATCTGCTCTCTATCAGTGATATACAAACCCTGTTAAATCCGCTGACCGAACAGTTTTTTGAAGGAAACGATACCGGCAGCTTAGACGACATCTACAAGCAGATTTATAATCTGTGCAAGGGAGAGATTTCCGGCATTTCAAAAGATGTCCTTGAAAAAGCGCATCTTTCGGAGGAAGCCTTTTCTACTGTTGAAGATACGGACAGCCGCGAATTTTTACAGTTCTTTTCTTTGGTATCTTTACTGAGTTTTGATGTTTATATGAAGAAAAATATTATTGAAAGTCTGATTGACGACTTTGCTTCGCGCAGCCAGCAGGAAGCGCCGCACACGAAATCTGAGCGCAAGGCGGAAAAGGCAGAACGCAAAGCCGAAAAAGCCGAGCAGAAAAGCCGCAGAAATGAAAAATAAAATTTAAAAATATAAAGCATGGAAAGAAAGCCGCTTTTAATCATGCAGAATTTTTACAGAACAACCAAAAACGGAATGTGATAAGCTTTGTGCTTCTTCACATTCCGTTTTTATAGCCTTGCCGGAGATTGACGTTCAAGCCCCTCTCCGGGCAGAATATGTATCTGTTCCGTAATGTTTTTATTCCTGCTGTCCTTCTCCGCCTTCCGGAATCTGTAACCGCTCAAATACCTTTTCATAACCGTCGCTGCCGTAATTTAACGAGCGGTTTACGCGGCTGATGGTTGCTGTAGAAGCGCCTGTCTTTTCCGCAATGTCCAGATAAGTCTTTTTTTCACGCAGCATCTTTGCCACCTCAAAACGCTGTGAAAGTGACAGCAATTCATTAATTGTACAGAGGTCTTCAAAAAATGCAGCACACTCCTCTTTATTCTCAAGACTTAAAATTGCATCAAATAACTGCTCTACCGCAGGTGTTTTTAATTTACTATTCATAACTGCCCCTTTTCTGTGCTGATAAACTCGCATCAGCATTTTTTCAAAAGTTCTAAACAATACCGATATTTTAACACATTAGCACGTTATAGTAAAGCAGTAAATCTGTCCAAATCCAAATTTGCAATCAGTTGATCCGGAAAATGCACTTCTTTTAACAGCTCTTCCGCATACGAAAAATTGCAGATATCCTCTTCGACATGGGCATCACTGCCAAGTGTTATCATGACACCGTGTTCCATACACAGCTTTAACATACAGAGGTCATTTTCCCGTGCGCCGCTGCGCGGTCCGTCAGGTTTTAATGATGTATTGTTTAATTCGAGAAACTTGTTGTTTTGCTTTGCCGCACGCACCACCGTTTCAAAGTCCACCGGATACCGGCTGTCATCCGGGTGCCCTATGATGTCAACCAGCGGATTTTCAAGAACCTGCACCAGTGCCTGCGTATTCTGCTCCTTTGTACCGGGGCAGATACATGGAATATGAAAGCTTGCAATAACGATGTCCATTTTTTCAAGCAGTGTGTCCGGCATATCCAGTGTTCCGTCATAGTCCATAATATTGGCTTCACAGCCAAACAGACGGCGCACGCCGAATTTTTCCCGCGGCAGGACCTTAAAGTTGCTGAAATACAGTTTGCCGCAGCTGCCCGGCATTTTCGGCGTATGCTCCGTAAACGCAATAGCAGGCAGCCCGATTTGTGCTGCCTTTCTTGTCATTTCATCTATTGTGTTATAAGCGTGTCCGCTTGCAATCGTATGTGTATGTGTATCAATTAAGTATTTCATTTTAATCTCCGTTCCACAGACATTTTAATGCCGGAGGAATCGCGAGCCAAATCTTATTTGGCTCTGCGATAAATAGCAACTTTGTGACGCCTGCGGCACAAAGTGCTGTGTAAAAAATCAGCACATCAGTGTGATTTTTTACACTAATCTCCGTTCCACAGACATTTTATTTGCACTCCGGCAGATTCACCGATAGTTCCCTGCGCGTATGGTCTACAGAAATTGCTTTATCTGAAAGATTAAAGTACGCAAAGGAATATGTATTGGATACATCTCCAAGAGAGTCGTCCCACGACAAATCTACATTATAATACTTTCCGTCAATATAGACAATATTCCATGCGTGATAACCGCCGTTAGCATATCCGGTGCAGAAATAACACGGAATATTTAACTGCTGCATAATATACTGAAATGCCCTCGAATATCCGGCACACACCGAGCTTCCGTTAATGAATACGCTGTATGCACTCTGGTTCATGTCTGAATTTTCATCATAGACACACATATTCTGAAGGGCTTTATAAACATACTGTTCCTTGTCAAGGTCGGTCGTGAGCGAACTGGCGCCGTTAATCACCTTCGCCGCCGCATTTAAAAACTTCTGTCTGGCAGACTGCAGTGTCTGTGCCGTTTCATTGTATTTTAACATCACGGAAATGACCGCTCCCTTGCTGGTGTACCCGTAGCTGTAGCCGGTATCCAGCCAGAACAGCTCGGGGTGATCGTTAAAGACCGCATTCATGACATTTTTAATACTGCTCTGGTCAAGCTGGCGGCACAGTGTCACACTTTCCTTTAATTCCAGTGCTGCCCCGTACACCTGGTCATAAACTTCCTTCTGTGTATCCGAAAGCATGGCTCTGTACGGATACATATTTTCCGGAAAATCATAAGATGCCGCCGGTGTCGTATCCGTCTGCTGGGATTTGCTGTCTTCCACAAGCTGTCCGGTTCCCTGTACCGGCTGATAATCAGACTTTACCGTATCATTCGTTTTTTCACTTCCGGCTCCGCCGGCGATCTCCGCTTCTACCGTCGCTAAGACATCTCCGAGATTGGTGATAGTTTCCTTTGTAAGACTCTGACCGCCTGCTGATGTATTGACTGCATTTTCAATACCGGCTGAATATTCCTGCGCAATAAAATATGTCCCGCCAACCAGTATTAAAATGAGTATTGAGGCTCTTAAAAATTTGTAAACGTTCCTCATGACTGCTTCCTTTATTCCTAATAATTCCGTGCGTATCGCAAATGCTTTATTATTCTGTACGCAGTGCTACTACCGGATCTTTTTTCGCTGCCATCTTCGCCGGAACAAATCCGGCAATCAGTGTCAGCACCATACTTATTATAACAAGGATTACGGCACCTGCAACAGGAAGTTTTGCAACTCCTGCAATTGTTGTCACATTTTCAATAATCCGGTTCGCCGGAATGCACAAAATCAGTGTAATCACAATACCCAGTGCACCGGATACAAAGCCTTCAATCAGTGTTTCGGCGTTAAATACGCGGGAAACATCTTTCTTTGACGCACCGATACTTCTTAAAATACCGATTTCCTTTGTTCTTTCAAGTACGGAAATATACGTAATAATACCTATCATAATAGAAGAAACAACGAGTGAAATCGCAACAAACGCAATCAGTACCGCTGAAATCGCCGTAATAATCGTGCTGACGGAAGACATCATAATGCCAACATAATCGGTATAATTAATCACATCTTCATCTCTGCCCTCATCAGTTGCTTTCTTATTATAATCGCTGATAATATCTTCCAGTTTTTCCTTGGCCTCAAAGCTTGCAGCATATAAATCAATTTCTGACGGGTTGTCTTCGTTTGTAATGCCTAACTTTTCTTTGTTGCCCTCAAATGTGGCTTCTGTTGTCTGTGCCTTTAAAGACTGCGAAAACTGCTGCAAAATCTGTTCTTCTGTCATCTGGCTCATATAAGCCTGCATCTGTGCCTGTTCCTGCTCTGAAAGCGTTGCAACATATGCATTGACATCATCCATTGTAATCGGTGTATCCTTGTCATTGTCAAACGGGATTCCCGTAAAAATATCGGTTGTTTCATCGGCAAGCTGAGCTTTTGCCACTTCACTGTCGTTGACACCCTGCATCAGATACTGCATCAGTTCCTTTGTATAACCTACACCGCTCCGGATTGCCGTGTTGACCGCATCTTCTTTCTGACGGATAATACCGCACACCTGAATCTGTGTGCCGTTGTCTACTACATTTTTCATATACGTTTCATCTTCACGCATATCTTCCCAGATGTCTTTTTCTGCGTTGTACCGGTAATAATCGGTTGGCAGAATCATCTGGAATTTCTTATCTAAAATTTCATCATAAGTATACTCTGTTTCCTCGGTGTCATAGGTTTCGCCTGTCATCATGCGCTTATACATCGCCGTTACCTCGTCAGGGTCTTTAAAGCCCAGTGAATACAGGGTATAATCATCAATTTCGTTGTTCTCATCAACAACTAACACCACTTCGTTGTACTGCTGCGGCCATCTTCCCGCTACCATATCATACTGAGAATCCAGTAAATCCTGATTGCCCGGCAGCTGGTTCCATACATCTGCATTGGTATACATCGCACTCATGCTGCCCTGTGAAGTGTTCGTACCGTAAATCGTATTCATAATAGTGCTTGGATTTAGCTGTGTCACACCGTCGCTTGTGTCTGTATCGTAAATATTAATATCAACATTGTAGCTGTACCGGATATCACTTGCATATGTTGAAATCTCATCTTTATTATCATCTATATACTTTTTAAAGGATTTTAAATTATTATTTTTCACATCGGAAATCATGGTATTCATCATTTCCGACATAATCATATTACTGTACACTTTATCCTTGTCATGGTCAACAGAATCCTTATCAGACCCGGTCATCATTTCAATCATGCTGCTGATATCCATGGTCTGGGACTGTAACTGGACCGGATAACTCGACAGTGTATCGCGCTGTACCCTGTCAATATAGTCCTGAATACCATTTGAAATGGAAAGAATCAACGCAATGCCGATAATACCGATACTTCCGGCAAATGCGGTAAGCAGGGTACGGGTCTTTTTGGTCATCAGGTTATTCATACTAAGAGAAAGCGCTGTAAAAAAGGACATCGATGTCTTTGCTTTCTTTTTCTTCTTTCCTGTCTGTGCATCTGAAAGCTTTTGCTCCTTTTCCTGTATATCCGCTTTCATCTGTTCTTCACTGTAAGCATCGGTATCGTCTGTAATCTGTCCGTCTAAAAGGCGGATAATTCTTGTTGAATACTGCTCTGCCAGTTCAGGATTATGCGTAACCATAATAATCAGACGGTCTTTGGCAATTTCTTTTAAAATCTCCATAATCTGTACGCTGGTTTCTGTATCCAATGCGCCTGTCGGCTCGTCTGCCAGTAAAATATCCGGGTCATTTACCAATGCTCTTGCAATCGCAACACGCTGCATCTGTCCACCGGACATCTGATTGGGTTTCTTGTGAATCTGTTCCTTTAAGCCTACTTTTTCCAGTGCTTCTATTGCGCGCTTTCTGCGCTCTGACTTGGATACACCGGATAAAGTCAGTGCCAGTTCGACATTGGCAAGTACGGTCTGGTGCGGTATCAGGTTATAACTCTGGAAGACAAATCCAATCGAATTATTGCGGTATGCATCCCAGTCACGGTCCTTGAATTTCTTCGTAGAACGTCCGTTAATCTTTAAATCACCGCTTGTATACTGGTCAAGCCCCCCGATGATATTTAACATAGTTGTTTTTCCGCAGCCGGACTGTCCCAGAATTGATACAAATTCGCTGTCGCGGAAACGCAGATTAATTCCCTTCAATGCCTCTACCCTGGTATCTCCGGAAATATAATCCTTTACGATGTTGTTTAATTCAAGCATCTTTTTTCCTCTCTTTACGTTTTTTCGGTTTATTTTGATTTTCTAACAACTTACTTTTTCATTATTTCACGTTTCTGCTGAAATGTCTATGCTTCTGCCTGAATAATGCTTAATTTTATTATTTTTTATGAATTTCCTCTTAAAACAGGAGATATTTTACTGTAATATTTTATTATGTAGCGTGATATAAATAATACCATGTTTAAAAGTTCCAAACCCACATGTGCCTGTCCGCCGGTGAAAAAAAATCGAACCCCGCCCCATAAAGCATAAAAGTGGTTTGACGCTTGCATTTTTGCGGTCTGCATTTTATACTGATACCAGCATAAATGATTGGAATAACGATTAGATTGTAACAGGAGATTTGCATTGAATAATAAGAAAAAGTTAAAACAATTCATGATTTGTCTGTGCTGTATATTTTGCAGTACCGCATTAACCATTCCCTATCTGTCCTACGCAACCACACAGGACGATTTAGACAATGCCAACCGGGAACTGGAAAGCTTAAAAGCACAGCAGGCGAGCCTGTCTTCTGATTTATCTGAAATTGACAGCCAGCTCCAGAGCGCCGGAAGCCGTTTATCTTCTATCGAAGAACAGATTGATGACAAGCAGGCAGATGTGGATGCTTTAAATGAAGAACTGCTCACTCTGTCACAGACGATGGACGAACAGTATGATTCCATGAAGCTACGTATCCGGTATATGTATGAGCGCAGCAGCTCAGATGTGATTGAACTGCTGTTAACTTCCCAAAGTATGAGTGAACTTTTATTAAAAAGCGAATACATTTACCAGCTGTCACAATATGACCGTGATATGTTAGATGAAATGGAAGCCAATTATGAACGGCAGCAGGCAGCAAAAGAGCAGCTGGATACCGAGGTTTCCGAACTGTCGTCCTTACGGGAAGCTGCTTTAAATGAACAGGAAAATTTAAAGACACTGCTTGCAAAAACCCAGCAGGATTTTGATACGTCTTCCAACAACGTATCCGAGGCCGAAGCTGCCGCACTTGCCTATGAAAAGAAGCTTGAAGAAGAAAAGCTGGCACAGGAAAAGGCGGAAGCAGAAGCTGCAAGCCGTGCTGCCGCAGCAAATAGTAATTCTGGCAGCAGTGATATTACTTCTAATATTAATAAAACACCGATTTCATATGACACCTCTGACCTTGCCATGCTTGCCGCAATTATCGAATGTGAAGCGGGCAACCAGTCTTACGAGGGTAAGTTAGCTGTCGGAAGTGTTGTTGTAAACCGTGTCAACAGCCCACGTTTTGCCAACTCCATTTCCGGTGTCATCTATGCTTCCGGACAATTTACACCGGTTGCCAGCGGCCGTTTTACGATTGTGCTCTCCCGCGGTGCTTCCGCTTCGTGCGTTCAGGCAGCGCAGGAGGTTTTAAACGGAAATGTTACAATTAATGCGCTGTATTTCCACGTATACCGCAGCGGTATCGACACCTATGGCACGGTGATTGGCGACCATATTTTCTACTGATTGAATAAAAAAGTCCTTTGTAAAAGAAATGCTCCATTATCATCTGACTTTGGCTCATTCTTTTGCAAAGGACCGCTTTATAAAATATCGTTCTACTAATCTTCTTTTGGCATATATTCCACAGAATCTACAAGTACATATCCTGTCTTGTCATTTTTTACGGTGTTGTCATGGGCACAGAAAATGCCGTTTTTCACACCGACCCATCTGCCTGCTTTGGAAGCAAATGAAAAGGCTTTTTCATAGTTTTTGCCGTCAAAACTTAATTCCAGTGTTAATTCCTCGACCGGTGCTGCTTTTACAGGAAGATTTAACTCCATGTGGTCAATATGACCGGTGCATTTTACCGTGTAACGGAATGTCACTGTTTTCCCGGTATCCTTAAAATCACTTTCGGACAGTTCAAAATCATTGCTGTTTTGTGTTGTATACGGCATATCACAGTCAAAATACTGTGTTCCCAAAATCTGTCTGACCGTATATTTGTTATCCCGCTTTTCAACCGCCAGCGCGCCGTATTCCGTTCCCAGTGATACAACGCCTGCCACATCGCCGTTTTCCATGCCGGAAAGCTGCATTTTTGTCACACAGGTAAATTCCGGTGCCGGCCATTTCTGTAACAGCAGATTACGGTAATCACTAACCGGGCGGAGCGGCACAGTATCCAGTGCATTTAACTTTAACTTTGATCCGGTAAGCTCATACCAGTCCTTCTGAGGATTGGCATTCCACTGCCACTGCATACCGAGTTTATCCGATGTAAAGTCATCACTCGTATCCGGCTCGCAAACCGGATATGAATTACTCTTTCCGATATCCGGCTTTGTGTACTCCATAACCGGTTCGCCGTAATCATTGCCCGGCTTATTGATACCGATTATTGGCCAGTCATTTTCCCAGTGCATTGGCTGTAAATGAACAATTCTTCCGCCTGCGTAGACATCTTGAAAATGTAAGAACCAGTCCTGACCTGTCACCGTGTCCACCCACGCACCCTGATGAGGGCCGTTGACCGGTGAATCACCCTGACGCATTACGACCTTATATTCATATGGTCCAAAAGGATTTTTAGAACGGAGTACTGTCTGCCAGCCGGTCTTTACACCGCCTGCCGGAGCAAATACATAATACCAGCCGTTGCGCTTGTACATTTTCGGACCTTCAATTGTTACCTGATCATTTTCATTGCCATCAAAAATCTTGACTTCTTCGCCGATTAATCCCATACCGTCTGGCTGCATTTCTACCATATGCAGTACACTCTTGTATCCGATACGGCTCTTTGCAACACCTGCTACCAGATACGCCTTTCCGTCATCATCCCAGAACGGACACGGATCAATCCAGCCTGCTCCCGGACGAATATTCACCGGCTTGCTCCATTTGCCAAACGGGTCTTTTGTTGTTGTCATGTAAATGCCCTCATCCGGCATCGGAAAACATATATAATAGGTTCCTTCATGATACCGGATTGCCGGTGCCCATACCCCGCAGCCATGAATCGGATTGCGGTAACGGAATTCCGGTAACTCGTCCAATGCATAATTGACTACTTTCCAGTTGACTAAATCTTTTGAATGTAAAATCGGCAGCCCCGGTGCATTGCAAAAGCTTGATGCAATCATAAAATAATCTTCGCCGACACGGATTGCATCCGGGTCTGAATAATCTGCGTATAGAATCGGGTTGCGGTACTTTCCATTTCCTAAATCTGCCTGCCACATATTGAAACCTCCATTTTTACTGTTTGATTTACTGCTTTTCATTATTACATGCTTTATTTTATGTTCTGCATTTCTGCACTGTCCTTATCATACACTATTTCCCCGGAAATTGCTATTAATTTTACAAAATTCTTTTATAAAAGTTTTTTCACTATTTTGTTTTTAATGTTTTATGCCGTACTGTATCCCGCTTCATACATAAAAATCCACAAATCAGGATTATAAAAATTTATAAAAATACCCGCGGAAATCTCCGGCTTTTCAGCCTGTTCCCGCGGGTGTGTGTATTTAATATTATGATATTACTATTAGATTGCCTTAATTCTTTCAAGTGCCTTTACGGTATTTTCATAAGAACCGAAAGCGGTCAGTCTGAAGTAGCCTTCACCACTTGGACCAAAACCTGAACCCGGTGTACCGACAACATTTGCCTTTTCAAGCAGGAAATCAAAGAATTCCCAAGATGTCATGTTATCCGGTGTCTTTAACCAGATGTACGGTGCATTGACACCGCCTGATACGGTATAGCCTGCGGACTTTAAGCCTTCCAGAATTGTCTTTGCATTGTTCATGTAGTATGCAATCTGCTCACCGGTCTGCTTCTGTCCTTCTTCTGTGTAAACAGCTGCACCCGCCTTCTGGATAATATATGGCGCACCGTTAAACTTTGTGCCGTGACGTCTTGCCCAGAGACTGTGTAATGTCACATCACCACTCTTTAAATCTTTTGGAATAACAGTAAATCCAAGTCTTGTTCCCGTAAATCCGGCATTCTTTGAGAAGCTGCGCAGTTCGATGGCACAGGTTCTTGCACCTTCACATTCAAAAATCGTATGCGGTACATTTTCCTCTGAAATGTATGCTTCATAAGCTGCATCATAGATGATAACCGCACCTACTTTATTTGCATAATCAACCCACTTCTGTAATTCGTCCTTTGTAATCGTAGAACCGGTTGGGTTGTTTGGGAAGCAAAGATAGATAATATCCGGTGTTTCCTTTGGCAGCTCCGGCGCAAAATTCGTTTCTGCCGTACACGGCATGTAGATTACATTGCTCCACTTCTGCTGATCCGGTAAATAATCCCCGGTTCTTCCTGCCATTGCATTGGTATCTACATATACCGGGTATACAGGGTCACATACTGCAATTTTATTGTCTACTGAAAAAATGTCGCCAATGTTTCCTGAATCAGACTTTGCACCGTCACTGACGAAAATTTCATCGGCACTGATGTCGGCACCACGTCTTTTATAATCAAAATCTACAATTGCATTTCTTAAAAAATCATACCCTAAATCCGGTGCATAACCGTGAAATGTTTCTGCCTTGCTCATTTCATCAACTGCACCGTGTAATGTATCAATTACAACCGGCGCAAGCGGCAGCGTTACATCACCGATACCCAGTCTTATAATTTCCTTGTCCGGATTAGCAGCCTGAAAGGCTTGAACCTTTTTGGCTATCGTGGAAAACAGATAACTTCCCGGAAGCTTTAAATAATTGTCATTAATCTTAAACATCTCATTCTCCTTCATTTCGTGTACTTCTAAACGTAGCTGCCTGTTCGTCCGACAAGCCGTTATGTCTGAATTATACACCATATTCGTACAGACAACAACTTATAAATATAAGTATTTTTATCAATATATCCGGCTTTTTTGCATAATTTGCTTTATTTTCTTATCTTATTCAATATTCCTGCTTAATGTTTCATATTCTGCGCTGATTGCCTGTAACACTTCTTTATCACCGCCCGCATTGTCCGGGTGATAAATTTTTAACAATGCCTTATAGCGCTTTTTTAATGCTGCACTGCTGTCAACACCTTTAAAGAAGAGATTTACACCGCTATGACTGATATTCTGTACCATAGCAAACTTTCTTCTGGCCTCACGGTACACCTCATCGCGGTACATCAGCTTGTCGCGCTTAAATTTTTCGCGGTCAATAGCAAGCTGTCTGGTTTCCCGTTCCAGAATCTGCCACTGCTGGTCAAACAGATGCTTCTGATTATCTAACTGCTTTCTTAGCAAATCCAGACTGCGTTTCTGCTTTTCCAGCATCTGCTTCTGAATCTCCACAACCTGCTCTTCTTTCTCTAGCTTTCCCTGCTGCTGCTCCAGATTTTTCCGTAGTTCTTCCAGTCGGATATTTTCTTTAAAAAACCATTTCTTTTTTTCTTCCAATTCCTCATTGATCAAACAAACACACTCCTTTATCAGCAGCAGTCCTCATCAGACTGCACTGTGAAACCAAAATACCTTGACAGGCTGACAGCCCGGTTTTGTCTTAATCGTATGCGGCACACCGGGAAGTGCAATAAATGAATCACCTGCTTCAATTGGAAACTCCAGATCACCAAGTCTGGCATAGCCCTCACCCTCAAGCACATAAAAGCCCTCCTGGTCTTCATGCACGCCTGGATGCGCACTAAACTCATAGCCGGCATAAATTGTTGTCCCGGAAGTACAGCCGCCAAGGCAGCCGTTTTCTGCCGTCAAAAAGCGCTGTGTCCGTGCATCCTTACCTTGTGTTTCTTCTACTTCTTTTTTCGTAATATACGGCTTCATTTCATTCCTCGTTTCTGAGCGACTGTGTTGCGAAGCGGAGATGAGAAATTCGCGCAGGCGATTTCTCATCTGCCATCATAGGTGTTTGCTTTCGCTCCAAAGCAAACATCTGTGTAAAAAAATAGCACATCAGTGTGATTTTTCGCACTATTCTCCATTCCGCAGGCATTTTAATGCCGGAGGAACCGCGAGCCAAATGTCAGATTTGGCTCTGCGGCATGAAAAAACAAGGAAGCCTGCTTTTGTCAGACTCCCTCGTATCTTTTTACTAATTTTTCTTGTAACGTAATAATTCTGTATAGGCAAGTAAAAATGGTCCGACACCCTTTGCATCATCTTCTACAACCGGTTCTGACATATAATAATCATATGTACCCGGACGATTGTCTTTACCGCCCAGTCCGGCAACCAGACAAATACCGCCAAGTGACATTTCTCCGTCCTTTTCTTTTAAATAGCGCTTGCAGATACCGTCAATGGCTTTCTCACCGTATACACGGTAGCTTTCAGGCAGGAAGCCAAGACGTACACCCTTTAACAGCGAATATGCCATGATAGAACTTCCGCTTGTTTCAAGATAGTTGCGTTCCATGCCGCCGAAGTTGACAACCTGATACCACATACCGCTTTCGTCCTGATAACGGATCATCGCATTCATTAAATCTACATATGCATCCTGTAACATCCTGCACTCTTTGTCATACTTGTGGTCAGAGTTGTCCACCTTATCAAGTGTATCTAACAATGCCATTGAGTACCAGCCGATTGCTCTCAGCCAGATATTCTGTGAAAGACCTGTGACCTTGTCACACCAGAACATCTGCTTTGATGTGTCAATTGCATGATAGTACAGACCGTTGAGCGGATTTTTCATATTTTCAATAACGAATTTAAACTGTGAGAAAATATCATCATAATTCTTTCGGTCGTTAAATCTTGTTTCGTACTCCATGTAAAACGGCTGTCCCATATACATTCCGTCCAGCCATACCTGATTCGGATAAATATCCTTGTGCCAGAAGTTGCCGGATTCACAGCGAGGCATAATAGCAATCTGAGAATATACAAGGTCGATTGCTTTTCTATATTTTTCTTTTCCGGTGATATCATATAATTCAAATAAAGTCTTGCCGGCATTGACATTGTCAATATTCTTTTCACCAATGCTGTATCCGTCAATTGTTCCGTCTTCTGCTACACGATAATCAATGAAATCGTCTGCAAACTTTAAATATTTCTCGTCCTTTGAAATAGCATACATCTCAAGTACGGCTTTAATCATACAACCGTCAATGTAATTCCACTTAGACTTTAAGCCCTGCTTGAGCTTTTCAATATTCCACATCGGCGCTTCCGGCGTGCTTTTTTCCAACAATTCATCAATATACTTTACTATAATATCCACGGCTTTTCTCCTTATTAAATATGTACTGTATCTTCATTATTGTACACTACAAAAAAAAGATAAGCAACCGATTATTTTTTATTTTATGAAAAACTACAGAATTTTAGCTGTTATACAACATCGGCTGTAATGCTTCGAGTGCCTGCTGATATGAAAAATTTGCACTCATGCCGAACAGTGACGAATCCAGATCGTACACCCTGCCGTTTTGTACTGCCGCAAAATGCTTCCAGATGTCGTTTTTTTCAAATTCATCGACAAACATCTGCTGTACCTGCTCGGGCATTGCATGGGATGCCCGTAAAATCACATCGGGTTCTTTCGTTTTGATATCCTCTGTGTTAGCACTTAAAAATTCTTCATCAGTGCCTGCGTATACATTCTGTCCGCCTGCCATTTCCACAAGGCTGCCGACATAGCTGTTTTCGGTTGCCACGATATAAGAACCCGGCAGTCCCATCAGAATCAGAACCTTTGGTGCTTCTTTGCCTGCATTTTTATTTTTGTATTCCTGCATAAATGTGTTAAATTCGTCCACCATTGCCTGTGCCTGCTGCTGCCTGTTAAATTTTTCACCGAGGTCTGCAATTGAAGCATACATGCCGGATACACTTTTTAAATTTAAAAACAGGGATTTCACCTGGATTGCCGCATATTTCGGCTGTAAATCGCTTTGCAGGCTGTTCGGGGACAGCACATAATCCGGCGATAAAGATTTTAAAATCTCCATATCCGGCGACATTGCCGTTCCAACCTGCGTAACATCCTTATACCGCTCTGGCAGCGTACCGGAGGTCCGGCATACGCCCACTAAATCTAATTCCAGTTTGTCACAAATCTGTGCAGCTGCCGGTGACGTTGCCACAAGACGCACACTGTCTGCCTGTGATTGTCCCTCTGTGGAATCCGGGTGCTGGTCTACACAGGCTGTCAGTGAAACTGATGCGGTTAGTACGGCGATGCCTGCAAGCAGCATACAAAGTCCTTTTTGAGCAATCTTTTTTACCTGTCGTTTCATTTGTCTGCTCCTTTAATTTTTCTTTTTACGATATATAAGCATATACCATGCTGCACCTGTCACAACAATGGCAATTACAACACCCATTCCGATAAAAATGCCGGTGCTGCTGTTTTTTTTGCTCTCCTGCGCTTCTGCATTGACCTGTTTTCCTGCCGCATCATATTCCTGAATTCCGGCATTTTTCGTCTGTGTGTTTTCTGCGGTCTTTGCCTGTGCGGCACTTGCTTCTGCTGATGTAGTCTGTCCGGCTTCTGTCGTACTTTCTGCACTTTCACCTTCTGCCTGCTCTATGCTCTGTGTTCCGGCCTTTTCCTGACTGCCGTCTGTTCCGGCTGACACACCGGTTTCACCCGATAAGCTGTCCGTGCCTGATGCGGTATTTTCAGCCTGTGTTCTTTCACCGCGCTCTCCTGAACTGCTTTCTCCCGGGCTGCTTTCTTCACTGCCACCCTGTGCACTGTCGGGACCAGTACTGCCGCCCTTTTCTTCAACGGTCACACTGGTAATAAAGTCGCCTGCGCCTTCACTCAGTCCCGAAAATGTAATGTAGTAAATAATATCACGACCCATGGCAGTTACGTACATATTTACACGTACAACCGAATTTTCACTGTTGATGCGGAATCTGTAATCTGCGGTATTGCTTGAGTAATCCTCCTGCATTAACGTTGCGGATACCGGACTTCCATCTACCTGAAACTGTGGATTTTCAATATTGTCCATTAACTGCATACGGATTGTGGCATAAGTGTTTCCCGCCGGGTCTGCTTCGATAAGTGCCTTACCATATGTCGCGCTCTCTGTCATGGACTGTCCTAAAACCGCCGAACCCTCTCCGCCGGAATCTTCAATCGAGCCGGTAGAGGGATTTCTATAGCTTGGATTGGCATTGGCAAGATAAATGCCGTTTTCTGCTCCATATACCGGATTACTATTCTGTGAAACGACTGCCGCTGCTGACAAAATCCCCACAGTGACTGCCGTCAATACTGCCGCCGCATGCTTTGCAAGCCGCTGAATCTGCATTTTAAATTTCTGTTCCATGTCTGTACTCCTGCTTCCTTTTTATATGTGACAAACAGGCACCCGCCCCTTTTAGGAACGGATGCCATTTTTTGTCTTTTTTACAGCTTAGTCTTCTTTTTCTTCCGGTCTTTTCTTTCTTTTAAAGATTGCAAGACCTGCGGCACTTATGGAAGCAAAGAATGCTGCTGCCCACATGCCCATTGCGGAAGAATCCGCTGTCTTTACACCGCTGTTACTGTTGTCTGCCGTATTGGCTGAGCCGCCTGCCGTATTTGAATTACCGCCTGCTGCCGAACCGTTATCTGTTGATGTCTTTTCAACAAGTGCATAATAGCTGAAGCCCTTTGTTGTCACAACATAATAGCCGTTTTCCACACTGCCCTTAATAAGGGTCTTTGAACCGTCATCATTGATACGGTATAAAACAACGTTGTCTGCATTCATGCCTGCCGGAATGAGATACTTCACAACAACACTGCCGTCTGGCTCAACTTCCTGTCCGTCCTTTTCAAAATGAACTTCATACAGTTCAAAATTGCTGCCGACGTCTGCAAGTGCATTTGCCGCCTTTGTATATTCTGTTCCTGCGCCGACCTTTGTTACCTTTAACTCAGAGCCTGCCGGAAGCACGCCCTCTGCGGCTGATACATGAACGCCTGTCTTTTCATCCGTCACATCAACTGCCGGTGACTTTTCTTCTGTCTGGTCTTCTGCCGGTACAAGAGAAGTATCGCTTGTTGCTGTCAGTGCTGACCAGTCGAATCTTAATCTCGCACTCATCATGGTGTCGCCCATTGGTGTATCCGGTACTTTAAAGCTTACATCTGCATAAGTAATATCTGCAACAGATGGCTGTGCACCTTCAGGAAGTTCAAATGTTACCAGTCTGATTGCATCGACTTCATTTCCTGCGGAAGTTGTAATCTTTTCTGTCTTGTCGATTGTAACAGTTACGCCCTCTACCTCAAATGCTGTAACGGCGCTGTAGATTGATGTTACAGTTACCGGATTCATGGCAATCTGAACTTTTACAACCTTACCGTCCTTTACGGTGATTAAAGCACTGCTGTTCTTTTCAAATGCTGCATTCCCCATAGATGCCTTATCGGATACCGCATTCCACAATGCAATCGGTACATAATAGTTACCGTCTGCAATCTTATTCTCTGTATCCGGTGTTGGTGTCGGAGTTGGTGTCGGTTCAGGGTCCGGTGTTGGTGTCGGAGTCGGTTCCGGTGTCGGTTCAGGGTCCGGTGTTGGTGCCGGGTCCGGTTCTGCTGTCTTTACCGCATTTGCATAATCCAGTGCCAGATATGCATCCGGGCTGTAATTCATCGCATCGACAAACATGTTGACATAAACACCGTCATAGCTGTTGTCCGGCAGTGTAAATGTAATCTGTGTCACTCTGCCTTCTTCGTCTGTTGTGTACTGTGCGTCTACGGTCTTACCGTCTGCTGACGTTCCCTGATAAATCTTCCAGTTGCTTGCGTAAGCTGTCAGTCCCGCAAAGGATACAGACTGTAAATCAACCGTTACTGTTGCAGTACCGTCTGCCGCAACAGTCATCTGTGCACTCTTAATGCAGCCTGCCGCCATAGAATCCTGTGAAACATTTCCGGCATTCTTTAAGCTTGCAGGGATTGAATAAGTACCTGCTGTCAGAGTGGTCTTTGCTGAACCGAATGTTGTTTCCTTTGTTGTATCATCAGATGAAGTCTTTGTTAAGCTGTCCCAGTAAACCTTTACGAAGCAGTCTGCGCTGAAACGTCCCTGCTTGAAGTCAATGCCTGAAACGAAGCCGTTTAAATTCTTCATTGCCGGTACATAGATATCTGCATTGGTGTTGTAGATTGCCGCAAAATCACCTTCTAACGGGAAGGAAACCTTTGTTACAACCTTTTCATCTTCACCGAATACATCATCGCTGTACTGAATGTCATTCATTTCGATCGCAGCTTCCTTTAAGCTCTTAGAAGTATCATTGCCTTCATAGTAGCCGTTGAAGCCATAGATATATAACGGTTCTTTTGATGTTCCGTTAATAATGTCTGTTACGAGTGTCATGCTGCCATCTTTATCAACAACAATCTTTGCCTTTGTCTTGTCATTTTCCACAAGACTGTGCTTTACTTTGTCTGTGTAGTATGCAATGTCTACGCTGTATTCGCCTTCTGCAAGCTTTTCTGTCGGAAGGTTAATGACTTCTTCTTCCTGCTTTAATTCGAGTGCATTTAAAATCGCATCGCGGATTGCATTGGATGAATACGTTGCGCCTGAAACCGCATCAACACCTGTGATTTCCTTTACATCGGTTGCGGACTTATTGATGTAGCTGCCCTTTAAGCCGTTGACTGCCTTTTCAAGCATCATCTTATTGGTTTCAGCATAAGTTCCCGCAAAATTTGCACCTGTTACTTCAATGTCTGTGATAACATCATCTGTAACTGTTACATTGACAGTAACATCATATTCACCGAACTGTGAAATATGGGCTGTACCTGTCTTTACAACCGGTGTGTTGTCTTCATTTTTTGCTGTCAGCTTTAACTTTAAGTTCGTATCCTTTGACATACCGTCGATAAAGCCTGTCAGATAAATTTCATTGTTGTCTGTCAGGTCGAAATAGTCCGGTACATCTACAACTGCCTTACCCGGATATACGAGTGCATTTTCAAGGTCTGTTGTTGTGGACGTTGCGCTAAATTCTGTTCCGTCTGTTGTGTAGTATACATATCCTCTGCTGTCTGTTACTTCTACAGGTGTCTTATCATATGCCACGCTGTCTGCTTCGGAATTAATCTTGTCTGTATACCAGTCGCTGTAAATTGCTGACTTTAAGCCACTTGTATCATTCTTTGAGATTGCCTTAAATGCATTTTCCATGCTGTCTGCATTGTATACACGAAGGCTTCCCATATGTCCGTGTAAGCCGAATACGATTGTTTCGCCTAAGTCAAATACGAGCTGTCTGCTTCCGTCTGCCTTTGTTACCAGTGTTGCACTCTTGATTGCATCAATGTTTGCAGGCGGTGTCTTTGTGGCACCCGGTTCGCACGCTGTATAAACAGATACATCTAATGCCTGTGTTGTTTCTTCTCCCTGGTCTGTATCACCGACTTTTTCAATCGTTGAGAAGTCCATACGGAACAATACTTCTGAAATGTAAGCCATTTCTGTGATGTATGTTGTAAATAACACATTCTGGTTTGCATAGTCCGCATCGTTTTTAATGTAATTGATACCGGAGAATGTCAGGTTAAACGGTGCTACCTTACTGCTTGTTGATGAAGCGAGTTTATCCAATGTAACGGATTCTACATTTTCACTGTTATAGAAGCCGCCGACCTGCTTACTTCCCTGCATAACCTTTGTAAAGTAGAAATCGCCTGTGTTTTCTGTCTTTACGTTGGTTGACGGATTAATCTTACCGGTCTTTGTAACGGTTGGTGAAATGGTGTATACCTTTGTATAGTTTTCATACTTTTCGGCATAGTCGCTGGATTCTGCAACGCCTGCATCATCTGCACCCTTAATCTTGCCGTTATCGTTGGCATCCGGTGTCGGTGTGGACTTAATCCAGAGTTCACCGCCGCCTGCGTATCCAATCGGGCTTTTTACACCCGGCATTTCATAATCGTCTACGGTTACATTGCCTTCTGCATCAACGCTTACGGTAATGTCTGTGTACTGTTCTTCATAGCCCATTGCACCTTCGATTTTGTCGGTGTCAATGTAATAGGTACTGCCGAATACTGCCTGCATTTTATATGTACCCTCTTTTAAAGAACCGTCTTCGTTGTAATAGCTGCTGACATCCTTGAAGTTTGCCATAACCGTTACAGCTTCTTCCGGCATGGTAAATGTATACTCATGGGCATTTGTTCCGTTAATTGCCTGCGTTGTTGTGGCTTCAACCGTCTTGCCGCTTGCCGTTGTTACGGTTACACTGTCCATTGTGTAATACTTTAAGCGGTCCGGTGTTACGGTAACGGTTACGGTTTCGCCTGATTTTGCCTTATCGGAAGACTTTGTTTCAGCCGTTAATACGCTGACTGTACCTTCGCCGTTGGTTTCTGTTGTAATTGCATAAGAGTCTTGTGCATACTCTGTGCTTACGGTTACTGCGGACTTCGGCATTGTGAAGCTGTAGCTTCCGTCACCGTTGTCTGTTACGTCAACTTTCTTTCCGTCTGCTGTTTCTACGGAAATGCTCTTTACTTTGCAGAATGACTTCGGTGCTGTGTATACAGTTACCTTACTGCCTTCTGCGGCTTCTTCGTCAACGGTTGTTTCGCCGTATTCACTGCCTGTTACGTTTGAAGTGATTGCATATTTCTGTGAAACAACCGTTTCTTCGGCTGCCTTTAATACCGGTCTGCCTGTTGTCTTGTCTGTTTCCCACTTGCAATACTTGTTATCCTCTGTCTGGTTCTCATCAACCCAGCTGTTTAAGTATGTAACCAGTGCAATCCTGCCGACCTTGTTGGTTGTGCTGTCAACAGACATTAAGTTGTCATTTTCATAACCCTCGGCTGTTACCGGTGTGATGTATGTAAAGTTCTGATTAAGAGAATCCAGATTCTCTCCTGTAACAGTCTTTGCAATTCCGTAAATTTGGGCATTTTCAGGGAAATTATTTAATGTTGTACCTGTGTAGCAGTTTGCAGTCTTATCTTTTGCCTGTAAAGTAGCGTCCACACCGTAATAAGATACATTTGCCGGATTTGCATTTTCACCCATGGTAATCTCTGAAATATCATAGCTGTTGACTGCTCTGTCTGAAAGTCCATAATATGAATAATATCCGGTTAAATTTACATTTTCCAGTGTTGTCTTGCCGGTTACCGCGCTGTTTACAATTTGTGTTGCACTATTTGTAATAGGGTAATGCAATACCGTACCGCCTGTCGCACCGTCAATGGTCACATTCATATTGTTTACGACCTTGTTGTAAGAACCGCCGCCATAAGCAATACCACCTAAATAGCAGAATGTGCCTGCAACGGTATGGACTTTTTGTGTTCCGTCAAATGTCAGGTCGTTGATAGTGACATCTGTGAAACTGCCTATCTGTGCGATAAATGCACTTGAATATACCCATGAACTTGATGCCGTTCCTGTCATGCCTTCTACATTCAGTCCCTTAATGGTATGTCCGTTTCCGTTAAAGGTTACTGTATTATTGTAATTTGTATATGTCATCGGCACCCATGTATATGCGCTCATATCAATATCTTTTACAATATTAATGGTTTTATCCGTAAGTGTGCTTGGATTATCACGCATTAATTTACCGACAGCCGCAAGGTCTGCCGCATCGGAAACAATCAGTGTGCTTGATGTTGCCGCATATACATCTGTATCATAACGTCCTTCTTCAAACCAGTTGTCCGGTGCAATTACTGATACTGTCACTGCGCCTGCCGGCATTGTAAAGCTCGTTGCAGAGTTTCTTATATATTCGACACTGCCGTCTTCCTTAATCACTTTGATAAATAAAACCTTTTTTGCTTCGTCTGTCAAAGTAATTGTGACATTCTCACCTTCTCTTGCCTCTGTTTTATCCAGTGCAATATAAGACTTTGCTTCATCTGCAACGGTAACAGCCTTTAATTCTTTCTGTGTAATTGCAGAACCATCAAAGCTTGTTGTGACACCCTTTTCAGGCATTGTGAATGTAAATTTTGCAGAAGATGTTGTGTTTCCTGCATCTGCTGTTACGGTTACTTCGTTGCCGTCTGCGTCTGTTACCTTTGGCAGTGTTGTACCGTCATAGTAATATCCGTCTGCTGTATTTGTGGAAAGCAGTAATGTTACGGTATCGCCTTCTGCCGCAAGTTCACCGTTTGATACGGTAAAATCGGCACCTTCAATATTTGCAGACTGGTTTGTAATGTTATACGCATCTGTTTCAACGAAGTCTACTCTTAAAGTAACGGCTACCGGGAATTTCTTTGCTACGGTATATGTTGCTTTTCCGCTTGCAAGTGATGATAATTCTCCCGGCTTTACTGTTGTATTTCCCTGTGTACCGGTTACGGTTACTGTATGCTTATAATACTTGCCGTCGATAATGCTGTCTGCTACAACATTCATATTACCACTCATCATCTGTCGGCTGCTGTAACTTACATGGCTTGCAAATTTACTGTCGTCATTGGTTTCTAATGTAATTGCACAATAACGGTTACTCTTTTCTGTGATTGTAACCTTTTTCTCCGGCATTACAAAGGTGTATACCTGTACAATCTTATCTTCATCAATCACTGTACTTTCAAGTGTTGTATCAATACCGGTTCCGTCTTCATCTGCAACAGTCGGCACATAATTTCTTGTTGAACTGTCACTTGTTGATGTAATCTTTACGGTTTCACCCGGCTTTGCACCATACTTATCTACACTTAAATATTCGCCTGTTGATTTTATCTCATACTGTCCTTCTTCCAGAACCGGTGCAAACTGCACATATATCATAAATGTTCCTACTGAGCCGTAAGCATATGCATCGTCAGGAATTGTGCAGGTATACTGGTTCTCTTTGCCGTCTACCTTTGTAATCTTTAAGTCCGGTGTTGTAAAGCTTGATGACATGTACATAACAGAATCTAATGCCCAGCCGTCCTCCGGTACAGCTTCAAATGTAATTGTGCTGTCTTTTTCAGCCGTGTATACTTTTTCACCATCATCACCGGTGCTTTCTGTCACACCTGAGATTAATTTGATACTTCCCTTTCCGTATGAAACACCCGGTGTAACTGTGTAGGTTACTTTTTCTGTGCTTTCTGCATCTGCTGTTACGAGATTTTCCTCTGCCGGTGCGGCTGTTTCAAAGCCGTCCGCTTCTGTTGTCTGTGCCTGCTGTACTGCCTGTGCAAATGTCTGCTCCGGGCTTGCCGCCAATACATTGTACGGCATACTACTCATTGTCATTGCGACTGCTAATGAAGCAGATAATAACTTAAAGCTGGTCTTTCTCATTTTTCTTTCCTTTCTGCTTTGTCCCTGTTTACTTGTTTCTATCGTGCCTTGTTGATTTTACGAATGTACTAATGCTTTGTTTTGTTTTTTGTTTTATGGCATAGTTTTATTTTGATAACTTCCATTAGTCTTGTCTAACCGTGGCACTTAAAAAAATAGGCTTCAAAGCCTATCTTTCGTTTGCAGTGGCAGTGTACCACAGACATTTGTTTTTGGCAAGCAGACATTTTTGTTGCAAACCTGCAACAAACAACGGTATTTTTTACCTGTTTTCTTTAACAATCCCTTTGATTTCCTGCTTTCCCAATTTGTTGCGCAAGTGCAACAAAAAAGTCTTATTGATAAATTTTATTGTTTAAAATGAGATTTTTTCAGACTGTTTTTGCAAAATCCCTACTTTGGTACTAGGAAAATAGAGATTTAAGAGTTGGGCGGCTTTTTTGTTTCAGATAAAATAAGGATTTTCATGAATTTTCTAAATCTTTTTGAATTTTAAGGGATATTAAACAGATGAACCCATAAAAATGTCAAAAAAAGTGCCTTTTATACACACCCTCCTGTATACAAAAGACACTTTTCCACTAATTTTTTGATTTTTCCTCTTTACTGCGCAGTCTGCTGTGCGGCTTCCACCTTCGTCACTTCATTTAATGACTCGTTTTCATGATATGAAAATGTAACAGTATCGCCTGTATTGTACCGTACAATATCCGCATTATCCGATAACGGCACATCAAAGATACGGGACTGACCCTCTAAGAGTATATAAAAATGCGAATTGCCGTCCAATACCGTCTGCACCATTTTTTCGATTCTACCGGTTATCTGCCTGCTTTCCTTTTTCATTTCTGATTCAGCTTCATCTACAATGCCGCTGTCTACCATCAGCTGACGGTAATTTTTCTCACACTCATTGACTGAATCGCCGATTGCAACGGTCTGATACTTCTCAATATTGAGCATGGCATAAGATTTTACCAGTCCCGAGCTGTCCTTTAATGCCATAAAATATGTCGGCTGTCCGCCCACATTAATAAGCAGTGGAAATGTCGCCTTGTATCCTAAATGCTGGACCTTTCCCTCTGCCGAAGACATCGCCGAATTTTCCTCTGCACCGGAAATCACATAATAGCGCGTTTCCATTGTCCGCTGATTCATCAGCACAAAGCCCACATTGGATTTATCCTGTCCGACTGAGGTAATTCCTGTATACACCCACACATCATCGTCCAGTGCAATATAATTGTAGCCGTCTGTCGTTACCAGACAATCCTTCTGGCTTAACACACTGTTAAAATAACCGTGCTTTAACGTACCGTGGTAATCATACAGCGAAATAAGCATATCTGCCGAATACACACGGTCTACCCACTGCGGAACATCTTCCACGGCATAATCCGTCATTTCCCCGGTGACTGCATTACAAAGCACCACCCTGCCAATCGTCACACCGCCAAACAGTCCGATATTATATTTTTTCACCGGACAAATCCAATAAGGTGTACCGCTCTCATCAATTTCAAAGCTGATGTCATCAAACATATAGGTCGGATACGCAAACCTCAGATGTCTGTAAATGTTTCTGCCAAAATGGTCGCTCATCGAATAACGGATTTTCTGCTCCAGACGCACGCATTCCGCTTCCTGTGTCGTCATGTCAATACGGATATACGCAGGAATTCCGTCCCCGTGGTTCGTAAACCATTTAATCAGGCTGCCATACTGAAGCGGTGTCACACGCACCGGCTTATTCTGATAATTAATCTGTGTATACATATCGCTGACTTCAAACTGGGAAACCATATCCACCATTGTTCCCATGACACGGTTGCCGATGGTCGTTGCCGAATCTTTATCCAGCACCGGAATCTGGTCGTAGGAAACCTCATGAATATCATCAGTAAAGCTTCTGGTTTCCACATTTAACAGTTTCTGGTAAGCCGAAGCATTGACAATTTCAGATGACAGCAGTCCGCCTATTAGAAAAATAACCACCAGTGCCGCTGTAAGTATCGCACATAAATAGAAAAAACGTTCTGCCTTTTTACTCTTAAATTCCGGCTTTGACTGCTTCCACTGTCTGCCCGCCCATTCCTTGTAGTATTCCGTCATTGTCATGCTGCAAAGTCCGACAACACCCGTAAATACCGCCGCCAGCACAATGACAAATATCCAGAAGCCCGGCGCGTGGATATTGATTGGCGGAAGCACCACATAATAATAGACAAATGCAACCAGCAGCACTGCCGCCACTGATAACATCCCTGTAAGTAATTTTGCTTTTTTGCTCATAAATTCCTCTTTTCCTGATATTTTATTTTTCGTCCGCTTTCTATGCTTTTATATTCTTTAAAATTGCATCAAAAATACAGCCTGCCACCTCAAATTTACTCATTTTCGGAAATTCCGTACAGTCCGTCTTTGTAATCATTGTAATGACATTTGTATCTGTCCCGAAGCCTGCTCCGTCTACTTTCAGATTGTTGGCAATCACCATATCCAGATTTTTCTTTTCCAGCTTCTTTCTGGAATTTTCCAGTACATTCTGTGTTTCCATTGAAAATCCGCACAAAAACGGCTTGTTTTCCATCGCTCCGAGCGTTCCGATAATATCCTTTGTCCGCTCTAATGCAATACTCATTTCTCCGTCGCTTTTCTTGATTTTTTCATCACTGACTGCTGCCGGCCTGTAATCCGCAACTGCTGCCGCTTTTACAATAATGTCTGATTCCTTTGCCGCCTCTGTAACCGCTTCATACATATCCTGTGCCGATGTAATATGCACCATTTTGACAAACGGTACATCTGGAAGGTTTGTCGGACCTGCAACCAGTGTCACCTCTGCCCCACGCAGCATCGCGTTTTTTGCCAGCGCATATCCCATTTTCCCTGTTGAATGGTTAGAAATGTAGCGCACCGGGTCAATCGCCTCCTGTGTCGGACCTGCGGTAATGCACACGCGGTATCCTTTCATATCCTTTGGCAGGGCAATATCGCGTAAAATGTATTCAAGCAGTTCAGACGGCTCCGGCATTTTCCCCGCACCTGTATCACCGCACGCAAGATACCCGCTTGCCGGTTCTAACACTTCGATGCCAAACCTTCTTAACTTTGCAATATTATCCTGTAGAATCGGATTGTAATACATGTTGGTATTCATTGCCGGAACGACAATTTTTTTGCATGTACACGCCATAAATGTCGTTGTCAGCATATCATCTGCAATTCCCGATGCCAGCTTGCCAATCACGTTGGCACTCGCCGGTGCAATCATCACAATATCCGCCTTTTTTGCAAGGGATATATGCTCTACCTGAAACTGGAAATTTCTGTCAAATGTATCGACAACACATTTATTACCGGTTAAGGATTCAAATGTAATCGGATTGATAAAATTGGTCGCATTCTGTGTCATCATGACATCTACATTACATTCCAGCTTTTTTAAGCTGCTGGCAAGTGTCGCAATTTTATACGCTGCAATACTGCCGGTTACGCCAAGCAGTACGTTTTTCCCTTTTAACATAGTCCTCTCCTATTCCACATTTTTATCGTAAATGATTTTTAAACCTTTTAAAAGCAGTTTATCATCTAATATAATTTCATTGTGACAGTATGGCACGATCACCCTTGCCAGTCCGCCGGTTGCAATGACTTTGACCTGTTCCTGTTCTGCACCCGTCATTTTGCACAGTTCTTCACGGATTCTGTCAACCATGCCGTCGATACAGCTTGCATTCCCGTAAACCGCACCGCTCTGCATACACGCAATCGTATTCTTTCCAATCACGGATTTTGGAGCTTCCAGACTGATTCGCGGAAGCTGTGCCGTCCGGGATACCAGTGAATCCACCGATACGCGGATACCCGGAAGAATCGCACCTCCCACATAATTTTTCTTGTCGTCAACCGCACTGATGGTCGTTGCCGTTCCCACATCAATAATCAGCACCGGTGCACCATATTCGTGAATAGCCGCAACTGCATCTACAACCATATCCGTACCGACCTGCTTTGGCTGGTCCATTAACAGATTCAATCCCGTCTTCACACCCGGTCCTACAATTAACGGCGTAATGCCGATGATTTTTTCAACTGCCGACTTGATAACGTTTACAAGCTGCGGTACGACCGATGAAATGATTGCACCGTGAATCTGTTCACTTTCAATATTATATAACTCCAGAACCGTCTTAAAACCGATTGCATATTCTAATTCCGTTTTTGAATAATCCGTGCAGAGCCGCTCCTCAAAATAAATCTTTTCATCGTCTACACAGCCGATTACAATATTGGTATTCCCCATATCAATCGCAAGAATCATGCCTTTTTGATTTTGTCTTTTCATTTTCTTTTCCTTTTGTTTTATTTTTTAAAATATTAACATTTCTATTACCGTCTGATATGAAGCAGTGCTTTTCCGATTGCCGCAGTCAGCACCGCCGCCACAATCGCTTCCGGTACGCCCTGTGTTCCGATAACACCAAGAATCACACCATACAGCGCATCTGTGGCGATTCCCTTTGCATTGGCATAACTGCTTCCAAACAAAAAGTAAATGCCGTTCATAACGAGCAGTGTATTCGTAAGCGCTCCTGCCGCGCCGGCCGCCGCCAGTGCAGCAATACTGCTTTTTCCGCTGTTTTTCTTCTTTATAAGCTTTACAATCCCTGTATATACATAATATGCCACAACGCCAATCAGAATTCGCGGCACAAAGCAGATAATCAAACTCTTAAAATTCCCATGCACATTTCCAAGGCTGTAAAACGGTGAAAATACGAAGGAGGTCAGGTTCGGGTTAAATGTATTGTTAATCATGCTGGTCAGTCCGAAAATGCCGCCTAAAAATGCGCCGCGCGCCGGTCCTAAAAGTATCGCTCCGATAATTACCGGAATGTGGATAATTGTTGCATTCATAAATCCCAACGGGATATAACCTAAATACGGCACAAACGACATTGCAAGAATAATTGCCACAAACATTGCCGTTGTTACCATATCTTTTGTTTTTGTCGTTAATGTACTCATCTTTTTCTCCATTTCCTTTTTACATCATCTTTTCATGCTCTTTATCCGTGCCTTTACTTCCGGCGCCGGATTTCTGGATTCACAGATTTTAGACAATGCCTTATTATATGTAAAATCATCTGTGCCGGATTTTATAAGAAACCGCATGGTCTGTGCCGGAAACATGACAAAACATTCCGCCGTCAGCCACGCCGCCGCCATTTGTGCATAATACCCCTGTGTAAACGGTCTGTCAAGCACTGAAAAAATTTTTTCCAGATATGGATTGTCTGAATCCTCCGGGCTGTTATTCTGTACCTGTTTTTTTAATTCCCATGCAACATTCTGCATAATATCCGCCTCTGTAATCACCCGCCTGCGTGGGATTTTTCTGCCCGCATCGTCCCATTTTAAAAACTGCGACAGCAATAAGACCAAAGACAGGCGCACTTCAAATTCTTTTTGGGAAGCTAAAAGGGATTGTAAATGTTCCCACCATTCCTCCCGGTATGCTAAAACAATTGTCATGCTGTTGCAAAAGCTGTCGCACACCGACCAGTTATCAACAAACGGTACATATGTATCAAACAGCCGCATTGCTTCTTTATTGTCCTGCTCTTTTGCCGTGCCGTAACCAATCAGCATACCGCGCAGCATGGCTTCTTCAAAATAAACATCGTCTGCACCGTCTGTTTGTACGAGTTCTTTCCATTCTTTATTTTTTACAAATTCCTGCGCCATTTTTCTAAGTGCCGGAAGCCGCACACCTAACAGCGGCTTACATTCGGGAATCAGACCTTTGGAAAAACTCCCGTACTGTGCATCTGCCATCAAAAGCAGGCGTGTCCTTATCTCCTGTGTCATAGTCTCCTCATTCTTTCAACTTTTACATCATCATATCATATTTATCTGTATTTTCATATGGAAATTTCACATCAAATGTACTAAAATGTTACTGTAATTTCAGGAATTACAGCCTGATGGCAAAAAACATTACAATAAATTCATTTAGAAATGAGGACAATTATGAAAACTGGAATTGTATTTGAAGGCGGCGCGTTCCGCACAATTTTTTCCTGCGGTGTTATGGATGCATTTTTAGATCGGGATATTATGCCGGACTATATGATTGGTGTATCTGCCGGCGCAGCCTACGGTGTTTCCTACGCTTCCAGACAAAAAAGAAGAAATTTACAGATTCTTTTAGATTACCGTGACGATAAACGCTACATGAGTATGCACAATATGACCGATAAGACAAACCGAAGTGTCTATGGACTGGAATTTGCCTATGACACGATTCCGAATAAACTGGTTCCGTTTGACTACGATACCTTTAATGCGTGGGGCGGCGAATTTTACGCAGTCGTTACCAATGTTTTAACCGGAAAACCGGAATATATGCGCTATACAACCGAGGACCGCACCAACAAGCTGCTTCAGGCAACCTGTGCGCTCCCTGCCCTTTTCCCATATATTTACTTAAATGATACTCCGTACTTAGACGGCGGATTAAGCGATTCGATTCCGTATGAGCGGGCTTTCGCGGACGGCTGTGACCGCGTCGTTGTCGTCTTAACCCGCCAGAAGGGATACAAAAAGAAAACCAGCGCCACCACAAAGGCTCTGGCGCATGCTTTCTGGAAATATCCAGAACTCGGAAAAGACCTCCTTTCCCGTGCTGACTGCTACAACCGCTCTTTAAAGAAGCTCGAACAGCTTGAAAAGGAAAAGAAGGTCATTGTAATCCGTCCAGATAACACCGACGGCTTTTCACGTCTGGAAAAAGACAAGGAGAAAATCAAAGCCTTATACCATGACGGCTACACAAAGGGTCTGTTATTCTCCGATAAAGTGAAAGAATTTTACACCAAATAAATCTTTTAATACACCGAAATATTCGCGTACTCTGTAATTTAAAAACAATACTTCATCTGACCGCGCCGCAATCGTGCTGACATTGTGAAAGCCTTTCGCACGGACAAGCATTCCGGCACGGAACAGATGAAAGTCATTGGAAACCACCCCGATTTTCGCATTTTTATCCGGAATAAAACGTGCCGAATAGGCAATGTTTTTTTCCGTATCCGTGGACTGTGCTTCCATAAAAATACGTGAAGCTTCTATGCCATGTGCGCACAGATAGTCTTTCATTGCCTGTGCTTCGGATATATCCTCTCCCGGTCCCTGACCGCCCGATACGATAATACGTATTGTTTTGTTTTGGATATTATCTTTACTATGTTTTTCATTTTGTTCCACATATTCCAGTGCCGCATCAAGTCTGTAGCGAAGTGACTTTGTAATTTCGAGTCCCCGCACGCGGCAGCCTAAAATCAGCAGATATTCACAGTCCGGTTCCGGTTTCTGCTTCATCTGCACGGTTATTAATGCCTGAACCAGACAAAATGAGCTGATAAGTATTAATAAACCTGCCGCAGACAGCACATTTATCCACATTGGAAGTATAAGAATACCTTTATTCTGTGCATAACGCACCGCAAAAATCCCTGCAAAAAAGACTGCCGTTACCGGCCATATCGTAATAAAAGATGATGCAAAGCCCGCATATGCCACGCAGCAGACATAATAAACCAGACAAAATACCGCAGGTACCAGCCATATATAATACAATTTATACATATTAATCCTCATTTCTGAGCAACTTGTTGCGATGAGACGATGAGAAATTCACGTAGGAGATTTCTCATCTGCCAACATCGCTTTTTTGTGTTTCCCATTTATTATAATAACCCCGCAATCCTCTTGTCAAACCACTTATTTTGTAGTACATTGAAGTAATAGTAATTTGTGCCGTGAACGCCGCAGATTACTGACAAATTTGCGTTCTCAGAATGGAGATAAGTATGTTTCGTTTTAATGCAGATGTAACACCGACCGACTGCGAACCGGGTGTTACCAGAAAAATTTTATGTTATTCCGACGAACTGATGATGTGTGAAATTACATTTAAAAAAGGCTCTAAAGGAAATTTCCACCACCATGAACATTTGCAGATTACTTACGTGGCAGAAGGCAGCTTTGAATTTACAATTGGCGGTGAGACCAAGGTTGTGAAAAAAGGCGACAGCGTCTATATGCCTTCCAACGTCGAACACGGTGTTACTGCCCTTGAAGACGGCAAGCTGGTCGACGTCTTTAATCCGATGCGTCAGGACTTTTTAAAATAAGACGGTCAAACAGGGCTGTTTTATCCCCCGTCAGACAAAAAGCCGCTGCAGGCACATATTTATAATGAAATATGTGCCTGCGGCGGTTTTCTTTATAATATTGTAGAACGAACGTTCTTAACTGGGATACCTGCGGATTGTTCCGTGCTGCGCACTCCCACAATCTTACATATTAATTTTGTGCATCAGTTCCAGCTTCATATAGTAGCTGATACCCAGACAGTTGATGATAACACCGGATGCGCCGAGTTCTTCCACAAGATTTACCAGTTCGTCATACTGATAAAGCATATTCTCATGATGTCCTTCGTAGCACTTATCCATTTCAAAACCGTCCGTGAATGCAGGAATGGCAATCACACGCTCGCCTTCTTCCTTATCCTGAATCCGGTCTGTCAAATCAATAAACGGATGTGAAATCTCAACCATGTCTTCTGTTTCCTCTTTGATACAAGGCACCATATATTCTGCGTGTACCATTGTGCGGATCATCGCATCTTCACGCTTCTTTAAAATCTCCTCACGGCCTGCATCTGCTGCCGTATTTTTACGGAATTCCTGGAAAAATTCAATCATTGTACGCTGCAGCCCCGGATTGGTCATGTATTCTTCATTGAAGAAATCCTCAAAGCTGTATAAATCTTCCTTGGCAACAACAAACGGTTCGCCCTTTCCGTCTGTAAAGCGGATTTTTTCATAGCCGTTGCGGTACATATGCGCCACTTCATTTCTGAAATCTGACGGTGTCACACTTTCCAGTGCCACCTGATACCCGGCTGTATTCAGCTTCTTTTCAAACTCCGCATGATTTGCATAATCATATAATACGAACAAATCACCGTCAATCATGTACGGATAGCCGGTGTTGTCACTGTAAACCACCCATAAATGCTCTGCATTCTTAATTTTATCCAGTATCAACGGATAATAGTTATGAATCATCTGGCTGAAAAATCCCGCATCATTGATATTATTGTCATTCTGTGCCTTAGCCACACAATCCGGCAGCATCTTGGTCAGCACTTCAATACTTTCAGTAACTGAGATCTTATCTAACATCGCTGCGCCGTAATCTTCATCATTAATAATATGTCTTAATATATCCTGTGCCCGTCTTGCATCCATTGTCCTTGTTCCTTCCCTGCAAAATGTCGTTTCCTGTATCTGTACAGGAACAAAATACTGTTTAAATTGTATCATATTCACCTTGAAAATGCAACGCTGTTTCACGCATATGACTGCTTGTACGTATATCCTGCGCAAATAAAAACACCCGGCAAAAGAAATTTTTAAAATCTCCTCTGCCGGGTATTTTTTTTATGATGTTGGGACAACTGCCCTCAAACTTACGATACCTGCGGATTGTTCCGTGCTGCGCACTCCCACAATCCACCTCCATATTCGCATATCGTGGGACTGTCGTCCCACTTTTATGCTCATATGAGGGCGGGTCTCAAGGTTTTTCACCCACTTATGAGCAAGCTCATGTGGGCGAAAGACCTTTATCCCCTGGTATCTTACTTTCTGTTATCAATCGTTGCAATATCGACAATTGTAAGGTCTTTATTGTTAAACGCATGCTCTAAGCTTGAAATCAGCGCGTGCGCTGTATCAAGGCTTGTCAGGCAGTGTACACCTGTTTCAATCGCATAACGTCTGATTAAGAAACCGTCGCCGGCTCTTTCGATACCATTTTCCGGTGTATCGATCACAAGGTCAATCTTATGCTCTAAGATTAAATCTAAGAGTGTCGGTGCTTCCTGACCAATCTTGTTGACCTGAATTGCATTGACGCCATGCTCCTTTAATACTTTGGCTGTACCGCGGGAAGCGTAAATCTTGTAGCCCAGCTTTTCAAAACGTTGTGCAATATCCACACCATCTTCCTTATCTGCATCGCAGAGTGTCATGATAATCTGCTTATGCTTCGGAAGATTGATTCCTGCACCCTGGAATGCCTTATACAATGCTTCATCAAAGTCTTTTGAAATACCAAGGCACTCACCTGTAGACTTCATTTCCGGTCCGAGGCTGATATCTGCGCCTCTGATTTTTTCAAAGGAGAATACCGGCATCTTGATTGCATAGTAATCTGACTTCTTCTGTAAGCCCGGTTCATATCCTAAATCTGTAATTTTACTTCCTGTAATAACCTTTGTTGCAAGCTGTACAATCGGAATACCGGTTACCTTGCTGATATACGGTACAGTACGGCTTGAACGCGGATTGACTTCAATGACATAAACCTGATCATTGTATACGATAAACTGAATGTTAATCATACCCTTTACATGCAGGGAACGTGCCAGCTTTTCTGTATAATCAACAATCATATCCGTAATTCTAGGTGTCAGTGACTTCGCCGGATATACGGAAATACTGTCACCTGAGTGAATACCGGCTCTTTCGATATGTTCCATAATACCCGGAATCAGGATATTTTCACCATCGCATACCGCATCAACTTCAATTTCCTTACCCATAAGGTACTTATCAACAAGAATCGGGTGATCCTGCTTAATTCTGTTGATGATATTCATAAATTCAACAACGTCTTCATCGGATACGGCAATCTGCATGCCCTGTCCGCCGAGCACGTAAGAAGGTCTTACAAGTACCGGATAGCCTAATTCATTGGCTGCCTTTAATGCTTCTTCTACGGTAAATACGGTCTGACCCTTGGCTCTTGGAATACCGCACTGCTCTAAGATTTCGTCGAATAACTCTCTGTCTTCCGCAGCATCGACATCTTCAGCCTTTGTACCGAAAATCGGCACACCCATCTTCATCAGGCTTTCTGTCAGCTTAATTGCTGTCTGACCGCCAAACTGCACAACAGCGCCGTCCGGCTTTTCAAAATCAACAATATTCTGGACATCTTCCGGTGTCAGCGGCTCAAAATACAGCTTATCGGCAATATCAAAGTCCGTTGAAACTGTTTCAGGGTTGTTGTTTACAATAATCGTTTCATAGCCTTCCTTCTTGAAAGACCATGTACAGTGCACAGAACAGAAGTCAAATTCAATACCCTGACCGATACGGATTGGACCGGAGCCTAATACGAGTACCTTCTTCTTATCCTTTGTTTCAACCGCTTCATTTTCACTGCCGAATACTGAATAATAATACGGTGTTTCTGCCGCAAATTCTGCCGCACAGGTATCAACCATCTTAAATGCCGCATGAATTCCATATTCGTCACGCAGTGCCTTAACCTCTGCTTCTGTCTTTCCTGTCAGTTCACCGATAACGTTATCCGGGAATTCGATTCTCTTTGCTTCTGTGAGCAGTTCTTTTGTTAAAGGACCTCTCTTTAAAGCATTTTCCATATCGACAATAATCTGTAATTTATCAATAAACCATAAGTCAATCTTTGAAATCTCATGCATCTTGGCTGCCGGAATATGTCTTCTTAAACCTTCTGCAATCTTCCAGATTCTTCTGTCATCAACAACAGCCAGCTCTTCTAAAAGTTCTTCGTCTGTCAGCTTTGTAAAGTCATACGACATCAGACTGTCAACGTGCTGCTCCAGAGAACGGATTGCCTTCATCAGACCGCCTTCAAAGTTATTGGCAATACTCATAACTTCACCGGTTGCCTTCATCTGAGTTGTCAGTGTTCTCTTTGCAGAGATAAATTTATCAAACGGAAGACGCGGCATCTTTACAACACAGTAATCCAGTGCCGGCTCAAAGCTTGCATAAGTCTTTCCTGTAATGGCATTCTTAATTTCATCCAGTGTGTAGCCTAATGCAATCTTAGCTGCTACCTTTGCAATCGGATAACCGGTTGCCTTGGAAGCCAGTGCTGAAGAACGGCTTACACGCGGATTTACTTCGATTACACAGTATTCAAAGCTGTCCGGATTTAAGGCATACTGTACGTTACAGCCGCCTGTGATACCCAGTTCATCAATAATATTTAAAGCAGATGTACGAAGCATCTGATATTCTTTGTCGGAAAGTGTCTGTGACGGTGCAACTACGATACTATCACCGGTATGCACGCCGACAGGGTCAATATTTTCCATGTTACATACAGTAATGCAGTTGCCGTTACCATCGCGCATTACTTCGTATTCGATTTCCTTCCAGCCTGCGATGCAGCGTTCTACTAAAACTTCACCGACACGTGAAAGTCTTAAACCGTTTTCAAGGATTTCCCTTAATTCCATAACGTTGTGTGCGATACCGCCGCCGCTGCCGCCCAGTGTATATGCCGGACGCAGTACAACCGGATAACCGATTTTAGCTGCAAATGCTTCACCGTCTTCTACATTATTAACAACTAAGGAAGCCGCACAAGGTTCACCGATTTTTTCCATGGTTTCCTTAAACATTAAACGATCTTCCGCTTTCTTAATTGTCAGCGCTGTTGTACCGATTAACTTCACATTGTGTTCTTCCAAAAAGTCCGTTTCAGCAATTTCCATGGCAAGATTTAATCCTGCCTGTCCGCCCAGTGTCGGAAGAATGCTGTCTGGCTTTTCCTTTAAAATAATCTGCTCTAATGCTTTAACAGTCAGTGGTTCGATATAAACTTCATCAGCAATATCCTTGTCTGTCATAATGGTTGCCGGATTGGAGTTTACTAAAACAACCTCGATTCCTTCCTCTTTTAAAGAACGGCAAGCCTGTGTACCTGCGTAGTCAAATTCAGCTGCCTGTCCAATAATAATCGGTCCTGAACCAATTACCAATACTTTTTTAATATTCGGATTCTTTGGCATTTTTTAGTCCTCCTTCTTCATCATCTCAATAAATCTGTCAAAAAGATACGCTGTATCCTGTGGTCCTGCACATGCTTCCGGATGGAACTGTACAGTAAAAATATTCTTTCCGATATATTCAAGACCTTCATTGGTCTTATCGTTGACATTTTCAAAAGCCGGTTTTGCGACTGCCGGATTAAGTGTCGTTTCATCTACGACATAACCGTGATTCTGTGAAGAAATGTAAACCTTTCCTGTCTGTAAATCCTTTACCGGATGATTTGCACCTCTGTGTCCGTATTTTAATTTATGCGTATCTGCACCTGTTGCAAGTGCCATCAGCTGATGTCCCAGACAGATTGCAAAAATCGGGACATTGCTGTCATAGAGTTTTTTAATTTCCGCAATTTCAAATTCACATTCCTTTGGATCGCCAGGGCCGTTAGAAAGCATGATTCCATCCGGATTCGTGCTTAAGATTTCCTCTGCCGTTGTACGTGCCGGATAAATTGTAACTTCGCAGCCTCTTGAATTTAAGGACTTTGCGATATTGTTCTTTGCGCCAAAATCCATCAGCGCAACCTTATATCCCTTGCCCGGCAGGACTTTCTTTTCTTTACATGTTACTTTATCAACGACGCCCTTTACAGAGTATGCCTTAATCTTTGGCAGAACTTCATCAAGATTATAATTCTCATTTGTCGTAATCATACCGTTCATTGTACCTTTTTCACGCAAAATCTTTGTCAGCGCTCTGGTATCGATTCCACTGATACCCGGTATATCATTGTCTGCAAGGAATTTCTGGATAGGGTCTTCACATCGGAAGTTACTCGGCATTCTGGAAAGTTCTCGGACAATATATCCATCCGGCCATGCTTTTAAAGACTCCATATCTTTATAACATACGCCATAGTTTCCAATTAAAGGATATGTCATGGTTACTGCCTGTCCTGCATAAGAAGGGTCTGTCAGTACCTCCAGATATCCTGTCATTGATGTGTTGAAGACAATCTCGCTGATTACTTCGCGGGTAGAACCAATACTCGTTCCATTAAACACTGTTCCATCTTCAAGAATTAAAAATGCTTTCATGAATGCCACCTAATTTCCTTTCGTATTATTAAATTTTGCTACTTTTGCGCAAAAAAAAAGACACAAAAATGTCTTTTTTTCTCAAATTTAATAAATTTTATCACACTATAACCTTTATTTCAAGAGGTAATTTCCAGTTGCCCGATATATTTCCATGTTTCACCGCCGTCCGATGACTGATATTTCGCCGCTGTTTTACCACTGTTATACACACCGTTGCTGCCCTGTGTCAGATAAACGGTAATCATGCCCTGATCATCTACCACCGGCACCAGTGCCTCTTTATAAACGTCACTCCACGAAAGCTTTGATGCCGTTGTTTCTTCCTCGGCTTTTGTTTCCTGCTGCGTGCTGTCACTTTCCGTTGTCTGCGCATTTGCCGCCGTGCTGTCTAACTCCTGCGGGTCCAGTGTCACTTTTGAAAACGTCTTTCCGAGGTCTTTTGTCATATACAGGTTACTGTCCATGCCATCTACATAGTTATAGCAGAAAAATCCTGTATCTGCATCTGCAAAGACCACGCCCTTTAATACATTTAATGCCGGTCCGCTGCCTGTCATTATCCAGCTTTCACCGCCGTTTGTTGTTGTATAAATACGCGATGCCTGCTGACTGCCATTCTTACCGTAACCGATAACGATTACGCCTGTCATTTCATCAAAAAACTTTACATAGTAATAATTGGCATCATAAATCGTATCAATTTCACTCGTAACCCAGTTACTGCCTTTATCATTGGAAAACAACAACGTCAGGGGTACCCTGCCGTTTTCTGCATTTTTGCCGCCGTAAAGAAACGCTGCTTTATTCGTGTCTAACTGCCAGCTTCCATCCATAAGCTGTGTGGATGAATTTTCCACAAGCGGCAGATTCGTACAGTCTACCGGAACATTGACATATTTTGCACCACCGTCATATGTAATCTGTAACGTATTTTCTTTAATTTCATACTTTGTAAGCGTATTGGAAGAAGCCGCCGTTGCCGATTCCGAGCCGCCGGTTACGCTGTCTTTTAAGCTTTCATTATACTGTGAAATACCGTATTCTTCCGGTGTCACAATATTCTCCACATAAATCGTTGCCGTACCGTCATAATGGTTGTCCAGTGCAAATGTCACAACCCATTCAAATTCCATTCTGCCGTTGTCAAGCACGCCGTCCCACGACTGGAAATACTCCGACGTACTATCCTTTAAAACTGCCGAAAAGCTGATAAGCACCGTGCCGGTTTCACGGTCAAGCACTTTGGAATCCTTACATGAAACCTTTCGCAGTGCCTTTGACCACGGCAGATACTTCTGGGTAAACTGTCCCGTAAACTGTGTCAGCCAGATGTCTGCCATTTTACTTAACTGCGGCGTTTCAAATTCCTGATATTCGCTTTTCTCACCTTCATTATACGCTTCATCCAGTACATTTCCGTCACTGTCTATCCGAACAGAAAATGTATAACGGGATTTTAACTCAATCCGGCTTCCCTGTCTGCTCTTATAATTGGAATGAACAATGAACACAATAACAAGACACAACAGTCCCGCAAGTGCAAGCTTTGCCAGCATCATTACCGGTGATTTACTAAATTTAATTTTCATCCTGTCCACTCCTATCCTAATGACTGATTCACTCCGATACATTTCTTAATTTTTACAATATACATGCCATCTCTGCCACTTGTCCGGGCTTTCTTATACTTCTCTTTTAATATGCAGCGCCTCCTGCATAATTTTTCTGTAGGATGGATAATCCCATAAATAATACACTGAAAACACACCGATAAACAGTGCTGCCACTACAAAAACCGGATGAATACAAAACAGCCAGTCTGAACTGATCTGACGCTTTAACAGCGGCATACCGTATGCCACAAAAACACTGAGTGCAATCACCGTTCCGTTAAAAGCATTTCTATTGTTATACATCGACTGCATCTGGTCAAAACAAAGCACCGCTATCATCTCACCTGCCGGACGGATACACATCGTCACAAGGCTTAACAGCAGGCTGTGTACAAACGATACACCAAATAAATTTAAAATAATCGTGAAATACACAAAATCTGTGACCATTTTAACTGCCAGCCTGCCAAGGAAATTCATATACGGACTTACCAGCACCACGCGCACCATCAGATAATCCCTGTCACCCATGGCAAGCAGTGTATTGTTGGCAAGGCTTCCGCAAATCGTAGACAGCATAAAAAACATAAACAATACCGCAGATTCTTTGTGATCGCGGATTAATGGATTAAACTGTGCCATAAACAGATACGGCAAATAAATAAAAACTGCCACGTATAAATATTTCTTAATAAACTGCACAATCATTCTCACAAACACTGCCATGACACCAATGGTCATACGCATCTTTGAATTTCTCTTATGAATCACCTGATTGCTGATATATTCTCCCACCAGCGGCATTTTTGTCAGAATTTCCAGACTTCTGTTCGTGCCTTCGTGAAAACTCAAAATTTTTTCTGCAAACATTTTTTTAAAGATTTCCATGATCTGCCTCCCCGATAATATCCAGTACCGCTCTGCGCAGTTCCTGTACCTGTAAGGTTTCTGACGGCACAACCTCAAATCTGCCGTTATGCAGCAGCAGAATCTCATTTGAAATCTGTTTGGCAATTTCAAGCAGTCCCGTGGATATTAATATAATATGGTTTTCTTTTACCGTCTGCAATACCTGCAAAAAGGTACGGATATAATTCTCACTGCAATAGTCAAACGGCTCATCAAATAATATAACGTAGGGCTTCTGCACTAAAAATGCGGCAAGCTGCACACGTTTTTTATCTTCAAAACTCAGTTCACAAATCAGCGTATCCTTGGCATTTTCTTCCATGCCGACTTTATCAAGAAATTCGTCTGCCGGAACGGGTACATTTTTTAAATCACACAAAAAATGAATATATTCATATGCCGTTATGTACATCGGCAGGATGCTCTGTTTTGCTGCATGGAAAATGGTTGTCTTTTCCTTTGTTGCAATTTCTCCCGCATCGACCGGCAAATCCCCTGACAGGCAGTCAAACAATGTTGTCCTGCCGGAACCGATACCACCCAGGACCGGATACACCCTTCCTTCTTCAAATGTATAATCAATATCAGAAAGTACTTCTGTTTTTTTATTATAGGATTTTTTCAGATGATGAATCTGTAACATATCATTTCTCCAATCCTGCCAGCTTTTTTACAGTCTGGCATATGTACTTTATTATATTACATATTTATGGCATTTGTAAATTGGTATTTATAAATCTGTGAATCGCCCGTGCAAAGATTTCTGTTAAGATTTTTTTTAGAATTGTCTGCTTGTTTTGATAAGATTTATATTTTACAATTGTTTTACTGCCTGCAACATGGTATAATTTATTAATCTATGGATTAAAATAATACTACACGATGAGTAAAATACGATTCTGTGTCAATGCGCACCTGACACGTTTTCGTTTTCTGCCATTTTAGGATCCGGTATGTGCTTTTTGCCTGCACAAAAACCACTCCTCTTTATATGGCAGGATTTGTGCGCAGAAATGAGGATTCTTATGAATTTTTTGAAAAAAAACTGGCGGCTGTGTTTCGGCTGTTATATCTTTATATACCTGCCGTGGTTTTTCTACCTTGAAAAAAAGATTACCATGGAAACACCGAACCTGCACATTATCAACAATGCCATTGATGACATGATCCCATTTTGTGTGTATTTTATCATTCCGTATATGCTGTGGTTTATCTATGTCATCGGCGCCTGTATTTATATGCTGTTTAAAGCATCCGATACGGAATTTTTGCGTTTCGCATTATGTCTGACAATCGGCATGTCCGTATCCTTACTGATTTGCATGATTTATCCGAGCGGTCTGACACTGCGCCCGGATGACGTACCGGACAACTTTTTCGGCATGCTGCTGAATACGATTTATACCAGTGATACACCAACCAATGTATTCCCAAGCATCCACGTATACAATGCCGTAGGAACCCACATTGCCATCAGCAGAAGCCAGATCTTAGCAAAATATCGCTTCCTGCGGTTAGGATCACTGCTTCTCACCATTTCCATCTGTCTGGCAACCATGTTTTTAAAACAACACTCCATCATCGATGTATGCGGTGCTTTCCTGATGTCCTATGCCATCCACTACTTAGTATACGGATACGCAACCGACACCGAAGACAAGAAGATAACAGAAAAAGCGCTTGGCTAAAACACCAAGCGCCTTTTTATTTTATATTCTTGAGATAATCCCCAGATTTTTAATTTCTCGATTGTCCGTGGGGGGATTAATTAAACCCATAGAACTTCCGAGTAATCTTATACCCTAAGATCAGCAACTCTCTACCGCCCTTACCCGGCAGATTGCATCCCTGTCCCAAAAATCCAAACCGCAATCTCAGCCAAAGAGCCAAATTCTGCTTCTTCAAAGACTCCCAAAGTTCCTTCTTCTTTTCCATATTCTCCTCTGTCCCCGACTTAATAGCCAGCACAGAACAGATCGTCATCATGATCTCCAGATAAGAAGTCATATAATGCTTCAGCTTTCTGTTCGGGATCTTCGTCACATCATAATATCCCAGCATCAGCTTTGTAACCCGCAGCTGCTGGTCGATCCTTCCGATCATTACCTGCTCATTTACAGACTGGTCCGATCTTCCAATAAAATAGCGGTAGAAATTCACATCCAGGTAATACATATTCTTTACATGAGGAAGTGGCTGGTACACGAAAATATTATCCACATAGAATGTATGCTTCGGCAGTTCCAATCCACACTGACGCAGCAATTCTGTTCTGTAAATAACAGAATGCATCAGGATATACTGTCCTGTCATAAAGAACTTAACGTCCTTCCAGGTAAACACCTTATCCTTAGGAAAAGCAGTATGATAATTCATCACCTTTTTCCGCTTTGCCCCTTCCTTTTCATAGACAAAGTTGGTAACCAGCATATCAATGGTCTCCTGACCATACACAAACTTTCTCAGAGTTTCCAGAACCTTCTGGTATGCCTCTTCATTGACCCAGTCATCACTGTCCACAACCTTAAAAAACACACCTGTAGCATTTTTAAGACCTGTATTTACCGCCTGGCCATGTCCACCATTTTCCTGATGGATTGCACGACAGATCCCCGGGTATCTCCGCTCATATTCATCGGCAATTTCCGGTGTACGATCCTTCTGTGAACCATCATCTACAATAATGATCTCCACCTCATCACCACCTGTAAGCAGTGTATTGATACAATGTTCCATATAAGCTTCTGAATTATAACATGGAATCGCAATGGATAATAACTTCACGTTCTTCCTCCTTCGCTTCTCTTTCTTATTTTGCTGTTATCTACACTTCATCATTACTTAAAATAAGCCACTAAAAACCATACTGCAAAGCACCGCCGCCCCATTGGCAGCCCCATGCATCAGCACAACCATCCTGTACTTTCCAAAAGAACTGCTCTCATATCCCCAGGCAAGAAGCAGCCCAAAAACAAAACCATAAATTCCCTGGATCCAGTTCCCATGATACAGACCAAATGCAAGTGCTGATAAAAACGCAGCCGGAGTCACACCAAGCCATCTTCTAAAGACTGCATAAATCCCTCTGCGAAATATCCCTTCTTCCACCATAGGCGCTATAAGAAGCGTCAAAAGCAGATAAACTCCC
>OGEU01000345.1_pt1 | contig 49879 bp, 75 predicted proteins | sample 1570651 | NCBI WGS metagenome assembly OGEU01 (sample SAMEA2582129, study PRJEB24529) | metagenome | biome: Human gut stool | place: China | collected 2011 | reverse complement strand
GGTTGTTCTGCGTCTTTTATTTATATTATTCATCATTTTTATAGCATCCACTTCTGTAACATTATATAAGCTGCAGATACGCCGGACTTTTTCCGGTATGCTTCCATGTATAAAAACATTTAATACATCTTTTCTGTCCTTTAAAATGAAATCTGCATTTCGCCCTACGATTACGCAGTTTTCTTTTTCAGCGATTTCCATAATTACTTTTCTTTGTGCTTCATACACCATATCTTCTACTGATTTTCCCGTAATATCACGACCAGAAAAAGCATACGCAAACCATCCTTTCTTCGGAGATAACTCAGCATTTTCCCGAACATACGCCGATGATAACCCTGCCTGTTCTGCAATCTGTCCGATCATTTCTTTATCATAATAGGCAATACCAAGCTTTTTTGCCACTTCTTCACCAATAAAACGGCCACCACTTCCGAATTCCCTGCTGATTGTAATAATTCTCTTTGCCATAACTGTCTCCTCCTTAACTTAATCTTTCCACTTTGTTCTTTCGGATTTTCTTTAAAAATACATATCCCACCAGACAAGCAATAAGCTCAGTAATTGGGAATGCCCACCAGATCAATGAAATCCCCATCTGTCCGTTTCTGACAAAAGTGGAGAAAATGCCCGCCAGTGGTAATATGACTATTAACTGTCTGAGTAATGAAATCACCAGCGATTCTATACCACCATCCAATGCCTGATAAATTCCCTGATATGCTACATTAATTCCGGCAAAAATAAAGCTGACAGAGATAATTCTCATGGCTCCGATAAAATATTCTCTGGACTGTCCTGCATTAAATAAAGTAGCGAAAGCCCCCGGGAAAATTTCTGTAATCGCTACACCAACAATCATAAGTACAATCGTATAGATCAATCCATACATAATTCCATCCTGAACTCTCTTTTTGCTGTGCATTCCATATGCAAAAGCAATAATCGGTGTAATCGCATCTCTCAGCCCAAAGGCAAGGAATAATACAAACTGCTGCACTTTATAGAACAACCCATAAGCTGTCTGTGCCGATGGACTGAACTTCAATATCAGATTCATTGCATAAACCATAATAGACATAAGTGCCTGTGCAATAATTGCCGGAAGTCCGATGGCATAGATTTCCCGGATAATTCCACCATCCGGTTTCATATACTTTACATTATGCTCAAATTCTTTATTCATCTTTATATGGAATACAAACAACAATACCGCGGACACCACCTGCCCGATTACCGTTGCATACGCAGCACCTTCCACTCCCATTTCAGGAATCGGTCCTATTCCATAGATCATAATTGGATCAAGAATAATATTTATCACTGCTCCCACAACCTGACCAATTGTTGAATAAAGAGAACGTCCGGTTGCCTGTAGCAGTTTTTCAAATAATGAGAAGGAAATAATTCCAAATGAAATGATACAACATATTCTCAGATAGCTCGTTCCCATTGAAACAACCTCCGGATCAACTGTCTGTGATGAGATGTATGCTTTTACTCCAAAAATTCCAAATAACAAGCATATTGCATAAATGATTATTCCTAAAAATAAGCTGTTTCCTGCAACTTTTGCAGCCTTTTTCTCATTTCCCTGTCCCAGGGTTCTCGCAAGAAGTGCATTAGTCCCCACACCAGTTCCAATTCCAACCGCCACCATTAGCATCTGAACAGGGAACACAAGTGTAAGTGCATTAAGTGCAGCCTCACTTCCTCTTCTCATGTTTCCTACAAACGCACTGTCTACAATATTGTAAACAGCCTGCAATGCCATTGATAAGATCATCGGTATTCCCATCTGTACCATGAGCTTATTTACCGACATTTCTCTCATTTTGTTACCTTCAGCCATCTTAACTAAATCCTCCTTTTCTGCATAAAAAAAGTGTGAACTTATCTGATAAGCCGGACTTACGCTGATAAGCTACACACTTTCGATGATATTATATATTTTAATAATGTACGACATCAGTTGCACAAAAAAACGAGTAGCAAAACTGGATTTACGCTAGTCTGCTACTCGTTCAAAATTCATTATATTTTCTTTTTAGTGAAAAGTCAAACAAAAATTGTCACAAAAACTATTCTCACATAAAAACTATTCTTTATTATTGTAACAAAATATCATACAATATCTTCTACAACGCAGTTCCTTTCTTTGGAATAAATAGATGGCTCATATCTGCATGTTCCAAATTAAGCAGTGAAATTTTTTTATCAATTCCACCTCCATATCCTGTCAGACTTCCGTTTGTACCTACTACACGATGACATGGAATAATAATGGAAATCTCATTATGTCCAACGGCTCCTCCGACTGCCTGGGCAGACATAAGGGGAACTTTTTTCACTTCAGCCATCCGGCGAGCAATCTCTCCATATGTGATCGTCTGCCCATAGGGAATCTGCAATAGGAGCTGCCACACTGCCTGTCTGAATGTTGATCCTGCTGGGTGCAGAGGTGGCGTAAATGGGGGGTCTTCTCCGGTAAAATACACATCCAACCATTTTTTTGCTTCTCTGAGAATCTCCGTTTCCTGTAAAATTCTTTCATCTGGAAGTGTATTTGCAAAATATTTCTGTCCTTCGAACCACAAACCAGTAAGTCCTTCTTCATCAGAAGCTAAAAGGATATTACCAATCGGGGATTTGTATCTACTGGCATATATCATATTTATTCCTCAAAAATTATACCTAAGAAATATATCAGAGTCTTGAATTACTTATTGTACCCGTCTGTTCTTTTTATCATCATTATATCATGATCGACACCTCCGGTGTCTGAAGCTGCTTTGCAGCGATCATGATCGCCATTCGCCGCTCGCACTGAAAAAGCGATGCTTTCTCCTGCTCGCTAACACTCATTATATCGTAATTCACTTTATTATACCCCATTTTATCTCCTATGCATATCAAATTATATTCCTTTTAAAAAAATAAGAGAAACGCTGTAAATTCAACGTTTCTCCTACTTTTCACTAATGCCGCAGACCGGCTACCCTATATATATAAATAGGTATAAACACTGTAAGAATATTTGATTTTCACAAATTTCTCACACATTTCAATGCAAGCAAATATAATAACTTGCCCCCTATTTGCCCCCGCTTGAGATGATACGATATTCAGCCCCGGAGTGACTGCTCCGGGGTGATCTTATTCCCTTGTGGCATTTGCTTTGTTCTTTCCGATTTCGAGATACAATATCATCTCTTGTGGCATTTGCTTTTTTATCATCTCCCCCATTTCTTCTATTGTGATCAGATCCATGAGTTCCATCATCTTCTTGTTTAATTTTTCCGGTATTCCTAACGCTACCGCTCTCGGATAGATCATCACAAGGCACTTCATCGGATATCTGTCTGACATCCAGTTATACGGATCATGAACACCTCCATTTAATACTTGTAGTGTTCGCTGATATATTTCTCCGATCAATTCCACTTTTTCTCTTGTATACACAACCATTCACCTCACCTTGTCCATTCTTCCTTCTTTTCAAGCACATCCTTCATTACCGTTTCCGGCACATCTTTCATTTTCTTTAATTCTTCCTCTGTGTATCCCATCTTGTTAAGTTCTCTTGCTATCATTACCGGTGTTACTTCTTCCGGCTTTGCATTTTCGTTTTCTCCCTTCAGTTCTTCCAGTGCTGCATTCAGAGCTTTTCCAAACACTTCCCGCGAATCCTCTTCTTTTTCATCCTGTTTAGGAATGTAGACAACGATGGTTTTTTCTTCCTTGTCATAGCTTCCTGATTTTGTTTTACAGTCTGCATAGTTCTCTTTGTATTCGCTGTATTTCATTTCTACTTCTTCACAGCTTTCTGCTTTTTCTTCGTTCATTTTCTGTTTATAGCATTCTGGGCAGAGTCCGCTTTTTCCGAAATATTTAATCTTTCTTTCACGTTCTTCTGCTTTTCCGTAAATCCGTATCTCTTCTGTATGTCCACAGCTAAACGTTACATCGTACTTCATTGCTTCGTTCTCCTTTCTTTCCTTTCCGCAATTATAATATACACTAATTTAGTGTATGTGTCAATGGTTTTTTTCACTAATTTAGTGTATTTTTAAAAAAGTGAATGTGGAATCACAACCTTTCAGATTACAGGCAGTACATAATATAATACGTGTTGCCATTATCTTCGACAATTCCCCAGTCCGGAAGAGCTGTCTTTTTATCCAACATTTTTTTGTACTTTTCTTGCTCTTCTTCGTCAATTCCCCATTCTTCCATGTAATCATCAAAGTGTCTTTCAAAGTCTTCTCCTTCGAATACTACAGTGCCTCTTTTAAGTTCTTCTTCCGCTTTTCTTTTTGAATATCCATTTTTCATTAATACTTCGATATCAGTCATCTTTTTTCCTCCTCTCAGAATCTCGGCTACAACTAGCCGTTCTACATAGTCGGGGCATTTGCTAAGCCCCTTCTCCCAATTTTCGAGACTCCTGTACGGAATCCCGAGTTTCCGGGACACGTCCTTTCTGGACATGCTCATTTTTTTTCTAGCTTCTTCAATGTTCATTTCGCACCCTCCTTACTACTTGAAATCTCTCCAGTGTTCTTTGAAGAGTTCTACGCATTTTTCATAATCTTCTTCAAAAACGGTCTCGTATCTCATAAGACCATTTTCGTCCGCTCCTACTTCATGCTGGATTAGGCATGACTTTGGCACCCATGTTGTTTTCCTTCTGTCGCAGCCAAGATTCAGAAGAGCATATACTGCTTTTTCCGTTTCTTTTATGACCGCAAACACGTCGCAGCTTTCAATATTTCTTCCCATTTCCTGGGCTATCTTATTTGCGAACCACTCTTTTACCTCGTAGCTTTTGCCTTTTTCCAACATTTTATTTTCTCCTTTCTTTCCTCTCTGTAATTATACTATACACCAATTCAGTGTATATGTCAATAGTTTTTCACCATTTTAGTGTATTTTAGAGCAAAAAAATAAGGCCGGAGAAACCTCCGACCTGTTAATCATTTCAGAAAAGCTGGAATCTGTCAACTTTCTTCCCAAAGCTTCCGGCATATCCATCCTGTCCACCGCCTGTCTCATTATTGTACTGCCAGTCATAGTAATTGCCGTTCACAGGACTGACTCTGTACTGTGCTTTCTGACTGCTGCCATCCGGTGCAAGATATATCACCTCGATTGCATCAATCGGCTTACCGTTTCCGGCATATCCATTTACCGGATCAGCCCAATTGAACCCGCTCACGTATGGCAGCCACTTTCCACCCAGAACATGAACACGGTATTCGACTTTTCCCACGTTACACATGATTGCAACGTCTGTGATCGCCTTTCCCCTGACTCCTGCATAATCGGCAAGATTCTTCACGGATGGATACGTTTTTCCCCCGGCTTTCACGCAGTAGGTGAATACTACTGCCGCATTATAGTGTCCTCCTGATGGTTTGGCAGTCTCTTTCGGACCAGAAGCTGTTCCCTGTCCGTAATCAATATCACAGAGCTTCAGAAGATGCGTGAATCCATTCTGTGACAGATTGGCGATCCGCACACCGTAAGCTGATCCATCAGCAGCAATGTACTGATCATTTCCGAGATAGATTCCAATATGCCCATTCATCCATACTGCCCAGCCGATATGCGCATCAGATCTTTTGCTGATCGGGATCACCTCAACCGCTGTACTCTTATACTGTCCTGATCCCCGGACAATGCCGGTATACCAGCTAATCAGACCAGAACAGTCTACGCATACTCTTCCAGCTTTCTTATCATCTGATTTCCATACACAATTAGATCCATACATTTTCCGGAGTGCCTGGATCTTTGCCATACTCATCACTGTACCCTTTGCCCCATATACATAGGGTGTTCCGATCTTACTTTTTGCAAATGCGATTAATCCTGCTGCTGTCTTACTCATATTTTTCTCCCTTCCTGCACCGGTGCAAACTTAGTTCTTCTTATATTTATTGCGATTCCACATTTCCGTGACACGTTCCCAACCGCCAGTGCTTACCAGATAGACAATAAATGCGGCAATAAATGATGCGAAAATGTAATACCACTCAATTACTACTGTGTAATATGTGCATAGTACGATCACTGACACAGGTGTCAGGATCAGTGCTGTAACCAGTGCGACTGCGTTGGTCTGTACTTTTTTTAATTCAGGCATCTCTTTAATGACCTGCACGATTACGCTGACAAGAAATGCCAGTACTCCGATTCCAGTCAATATGTAACTCATATACTGCATTAATGTTTCAATGTTCATAGTTGATCTCCTTTATTTCCATCCAAATTTCATTGCTACTGCACCAAGAACAAGACCGAGGACAGTCGTAAGAACGTATTTTACAGCTGTCCTCCACATATCTCCGTCACGACTCTCCAATGTTTCCAAGCGTTTCCCTTGCTGCTTCTGCTCGCTTACCATAAGTTCTATACTCTGTGCGAGCTTTTCGACGGAAACGGTAAGTGAATTAATCTGCTGCGTAATCTTCTCCAATACTTCAATCCGCTTGTTCTGACGATGGTTCTCGTCTTCAATCCTCTTCTTGAACTCTTCATGCTCTGCCCTTGTAATTACATCATCCATCTTTCTCACCTCCTTTGCATTTAAAGCCAAAATCATCCGATTGCGAACACCGGGCGGATCCCATAAGTGCTTGTAGCCATATCACTGCTAGCATCGCCATATTGTGATATCAAGGTATATGTCTGTGAGCCTGCCACATTTCTCAACCAATAGTTTACACCAATCGCCTTCAATTCAGGGGCAAGCCGGAACAGTGCTAGCTGCATATATACGCTGACTGCCTGCTCCACCATCTCAGCGGTAGCCGCAAACTTTCCAGCCTCTGCATCCTCCCGGACTGACTGGGCAATCTGCTGTGTCTCGTCCACTTTGTCAAGAATCTGCTGCCATACAGTCGGCTCAGGATCTGATGGAGTGCCACCGCTTAAGGTTGCCAGGATCGTAAAGCTCTTGATATCAGTTGTGATAATCGTTTCGCCTAGTGTGCCGGATACGGATACACCGACTCGACCAGGTGCGGCAAGAGCTTCTGCTGGAACAGTACAAGCGTCATTTTCCAGTAGTTGCGAATATGTATTACCATTCGCTCCCCGGAAGAAAGCCGTCTTCGTCATTCCATCCCATCCCTCTGAGAAGCTGAACTCTGCTTTCAGATACTCCCTTGTTCCCTCTGCTGTCTCAGGCGGCTCAAGATAGAGCCGCCTGATTTACTACTTTGATTTTCATGCTTTTTCCTCATCCTCTTTTACAAGCTCCGTCATACCGGAATCCTCCAGGATCTCTTTTACCTTGTCCTTTAACAGCCGTGGAACCTGTCCATATGTCTTCTTTCCCATCATTATCTGCTGTGCCCATAACATTGCCATCATTTCTTTACCTCCTGCATTTTGCATTAATATGAATATATTGGTTAATAGAGTTACCATTTTACTGATACACCTGTTCAGACATCTCCAAGATGCATCCTTTCAACATCTCCACCTGTTCTTTTAAATCTGCATTCTCCCGGATCAGTGCGTCCATCTTTTCTGCCACTGTTTCACCCGGCCTCGACAGAATAATGCCTATAATACCGGCTGTGTACTTGGTGATTCCCTCAAGAGTGGTATACCCCTCGTACTCTCCGACCGTCTGGCTACGTTCTGATATAACCATCTTCCGGGTCTTCAGCTCGTCCCCGAACATTCCCCGCAGATCCTCTTCCGTTGCTGATACTGTCTTGATCAGCAGTGTCCCATCCCCCTGGATGGATGCTGACTGGATCTGCAGATCTGTGCCATCGTTGTATATAAGTTTCATTTACACTTTTTCCTCCTTAATCTACCAACCACGCAATCTGTGAGCAGATATAGCCGTTATACTGCATCTGCACATTGGCTCCACGAAAAAGTCCTACTTTTCCAGTTCCTGCACTAACTGGTGTCACGGAAATGAAAAAATCCGGATAGGTCTGCCCTCTGACTATTGCTGGTGCAAAAACATAATTTGCCGGACGGTCACTCGCCGCAAGATTAACGATTGTTCCGTCTGCTGCGGAACTGGTGTCCACAAGATTCAGGATTCTTAACTTTCCCATCCGCTGTAATCGTACTCCTGATTTCAGCGTTTCTGTGGACGGGATCATATCTTGCTGAATTGTATCCATTGACGGCAACACATCCAACAACTTTTTCACTCCCGTCACATTGATTCCCTCCAACGTAATCTCAAATACCGGGCAATCATCCACAAGATCACCCTCCTGCAGATTCCCTTTTGTATATGCAGGAACTGTAGGTGTCCCGCTCGTTGGCGTTCCCATAATATACAGCCATTCATTTGTCTCGATACCGGTCTCTTTATTCCGGGTATACCGGTTTACGACCAGGTCTTTTCTCTTCATTCCCTGCGTTCCGTTCGTGATCGTGACCTCGTCATAAGTACCAATCTTCACAGCTGATACATTCCCGTGATGTGCCATGATTCCACTTCGGATCTTAAGCAGATTATTCGATGTTAATTCCGGTTCAAGATTTTCCCCGGAAGTCAGAATGCAGCTCCCCTGCCCGATCGTTCCCTCAAGGATCTGACGGAACTGCTGGCTGGTAACGTGAGGACTGCCAGTCTTTCCTGATACTATCTCCATGTTCAATCTCCTTCCAATTTATATTCTTTTGATATAACTCCATTTGTGACACTGTAAACGATATTTCCGACAGATTTTTTCATCGTCATGCCGGTCAGATAATCTCGTCCACCGATGACATCACCGATTGCCACATCAATTCCCAGTTTTTCGATATCCATATCGAATGTCTTTTTATTGCAGATCCCTTTCAACTTTTCCACTGCTTTTGATTTAAGCTCCGCTGTCTCCGTTGACGTATTTTCGTACACCTCTGCAATCTCATTCAATCCTGTATAGTAAGGCTCTTCCCGAAAAGATCCGTCCGGCCAGACATACAGATGGTATACAGTACGATCAGCAAGCTCCCCTTTTCCAGCTACGATCAGATGATTGATTCCGTTCCGACTGTCTTTCATCGTATAGTTCAGGCTGCAGTCTTTTGATAATTCCACCTGATCCGAATGATCTACAACCGGCACGGCACTGATCAGAACGTATCCGGGAATCCCTTCCTCTCGTTTGTGCCGGATCTCTAATCTGTACCCCTTACTTGCGAGCATTTCTACAATTCCATCGAGCAAGGTACAATATCTGTCGAACTGGTAGTTGCTCACAGACACCCCGGTATTCTCCTGGCTTACTACAAAGAGTCCGTCAAATTCCGGCTCGATCAGCGTCTTCAACACTTCATTCAGTTCCCCGGATATTTTTTTATAATCACTTCCGGCTGGCGGCTGGATAATTTTATGCTCCAGCATTCCACGCCATGTATAGCCTTTCAATTCCACGTAATCCAGAGTTGTATCGGTCAATACACTTCCTATGATTCCACCGTATTCCGTATCCGGGACGTACACCAACGCATCAAATGTCAGCGACTGTGTCCAGTAGCAGCGTGCAATCTGCACTGTAAACATCTTTTTGTTGTTGACATCAAATTCAACATTTGCGTTCTTCAGACTTCCGATTTCTCTTTGTGCATCTGCCAAAATCACCATGCTGCTTCCCTCCGTTCCAGAAAGATATCCAAATCTATCCCATACGTTCCCGCCCAGTTCACCCGGATGAGACCGCTTGGGATCTTTTCAAAAATGGAATATTCATAACCTCGTTCATTAAACAGATTGGATACAGTTCCATTTGTCAGATATTTATATACTGTCTGCTCTGCGGATTCAATAATCATGTATTCATTTCGTTCCAGTGTGGTCCTGACTTCGTAAGGGTGTCCGTTGATTAATATCTTCGGATTCGTACAAGGTCCATATACCGTCATCTTAAAATCTGATGCAGAGGGATGGTCAATTTTAAATTCGGCCGTCCCCGCCCGAACATCTGCGAAATCAAAAGGGAAATCAAAGGGAAAATCCAATCCGCTTGCTGCTGTCAGCTGACTTTGCGGAAAAAGCTGCTGACTTACTACTGTCATCCATGACAAGGACGGAGCTGCAAAAGTAAGCTCCACTTCTGCCATATCGAACCCTTTCCAGTTCGACTTCTTTGATTTCTCTACATGGCAAGAGAGGAATGTACCGTTCACGCACAATCTTCCATGTACTCCAAGATCTGCATCTACGGCAAGCACGCTGTACAGCTTTTCCATATTTTTCGCAAGACCTTCCCCGCTGTCGTATACGTCCACCTGCACCGTCTTCTGATATCCGCTTGCAGTCTCATCCCATTCGGAATCATACCAGTCTGCTTCTGCCGTATAATACGGATCAACAAGAAAATTCAGGATCACTCCTTTTGAATTTATGTAATACGCTTCTCTTATCATATTTTCGGCACCGCTCCTTTCGGCAGTTCCCGGTCTAACCGGGTCGTACCCAGGTATACCGGCCTGCTCTGCATCTTCTTAACACCGGCAGCCGTTGCATTCCCGACTTTCACTGCCAGTTTCGTCAAATCCTCGTCTGAAATCCTCATAGTACTCTGTACGCTCTGCTGATTTATGATCTTTTCTGTACTCTGCAAGGCAAATGAGCTGGTGATCCTGTTTGTATTCACCGCCATCGCCTCCCGCACCCGGGTGGACAGATCTGCCATGTCCAGCGAGTTCAGTGCCGAACGTGCCATTCGTTCTGAAGCCTTTTTTACAGCCGGTATCTGATCATCAATTCCAAGTACGAATCCCTCGCCAGAAAAACGCCCCGCTCCTCGCATTACTTTTGATGGTGAATGAATCCCCAGTACGCTCTTGACTTTTTCATAAGCCGTACTTGCCATCTCTGCCGCTTTTGATGCAGCTTTTCCAACCCAGTCACCAATTCCACGAACAAATCCTGATCCGAAATTAGACCCGGTATCATACGAGTCAATACTTCCTGCTCCGCTTTTTGCACTGGTAGCAAGGGATGTTCCTTTTGCCCTTGCATCCCCTGCCTTACTTCCGACAGCAGAAGAATATGCTGTTCCGAACGATTTTCCAGTACTTCCCGGATTCACCGATCCAGCTCCACGCTTCGCACTGTCTGCCAGTCCTTTTCCTCTTGTCAACAGCTTCCCGACAAAACTGCCGATCGCTGTATCGAAAAATCTTCCAAATGCACTACCGGTCGAGGTCGGGTCAACAGCCCCTGCTCCTCTTTTTGCAGCTTCTGCATTCGCTTTTCCCTGTTGTTCCGAAACTGACAGCTGTGATCCGATTCCTTCATTAAAAGAAGTCATCAACCCTGATCCGATTTCTTTCGTATCTCCTACTGATCCCCGCATAGCTTCAAGCAGCCGGGAGATCACGCCAGTACCGGAAGAAGTAAGTTCCTCCTGACCTTCGTTCAATCCTTCAACCGCTCCCGGCCAGACATACGAAAAGATTTCTTTCACCGCACGGGACGGACTGTGGATATCAAGAGTCGTGATCAGGCTTTGCAGGAATGCATCCGCACCTTGCTCTGCCGGATCAACCAGCGTTTCAAACCCTTCCAGTCCTTCCAAAGCTCCATACCACGCCTGTGACCATGTCTCTTTGGTTTTTTCATCAAGTCCTGAAAATCCTTTCAGAAAACTTTCCATTCCTGCCTGTGCCTCGGTACTCAGCGTACCGGATATCTTCGCCTGTGCCATAGCCGCTACAAGCTCTGCGGAACCATCCTCACCGGCATTTTTTAATACTTCCTTGATCTGATCTGCACCAGTTCCGACCTGATTCAGTGCAATCCCCATAGCCTCCGTCAATCCATCTTTGGTCTGCTGGGTTAATTGCATTGCTCCATCTTTTTCAGCGGAAAAAATACTGGTAAGCTTATCTGTCATTGCACTGGCCTGCTCAATGGCTGCTTCTGATCCAATCTCCAAGGTTGTGTCAATTCCGCTCTGAATCTCTGCCAGTGCAGAGTTGATCGTATCAGTATTTCCACTCATTGCTGCCTCTGTCAGGCTACTGTAATCGGAGATGACTTTCTGATTATCCTGCATCGCCGCATTGGCAGCGTCAAAGTTTGCCTGCAATTCTTCCAGTCCACTACCTGCTTTTTCAAGCTTTTCCTTCAGTTCTCCGTACTTTTCAGTATTCCGCACAATAGCTTCGCCCTGGGCATCATACCCCATTACTACAGCATTTGCCGATTCTGCTTCAAGTTCCTTCTCAAGTTCTGCAATCTTGCTTTTTTTGCTACTAAGCTTTTCGTAAGCATCTGCCAGTTCAGCCGCCTTGTCTGCCTGCTCTTTCATTGCATCCGCATAGTCTGACTTCATGGAGTCAAGAACGGCTTCTGCTTTCTTTGCTGCGATCAGATCGTAGACAGATTTCTTCAAGTCGCTGTAGTTCTGAATCAGTCCATCGTTCAGGCTGATTTCTACACCTAACGCACTGGACAGCTCACCTGTGATATACGCTGCCCTTGCCTCCTGTCCTGCCTGCACTTTTCCATTGGCATCAACAATCTTTTGCAGTTCTCCCCACAATGCTTCTGCATTGTCGATCTCAGATGTGGCTGCCTGAATATTTTTCTGCCTTGCCGCTGCCTTTTCGTTAATACTGTCAATTTCATCCTGTGCCGCCTGGATATTTTCCTTTTGTGCCTCCGTCAGCCGATCTGTTGATGCCGCTTCATCATCCGTCAGCAGGATTGCTGTTCCGATACAGGCTGCCAGTGCCGCCCCTGCGGTAACAAGCAGACCGATTGGATTTGATGCCATAGCAGCGTTCAGGGCTGTCTGTGCTTTCGTCCACAGTCCGGTCAGGGCAGTCGTGACTCCGATCTGACCGCTATAGACTCCCATCAGCGTTTCCCGGAGTGTCAGACCGCCGTTAGATGCTACAAGCTGTAAAGCATTGGCTTTTTCCATCGCAGTCAGCCTTGCCAGGGCTGCCGCATTCAGGTTCGTCTGATTCTTGCTGACCTTTGTGGCTGTGCTATACAACTTCAATGCTGTTGTAGCTCCAGCCACCAATGGAGCTACGACACCCAGATTCCCACTCAACAGGTCGATGGCTTTTGTGACCGGTGGGAGTGCCACTTTCGCAAGCGTTCCTGCCGCTTTGGTCAGATTCTTGAATACAGATACTGCTTTTTTCCCGGCTGATTTCAACCCACCTGAATTGAGCGACTCTGACAAGGCTTCTACTGCATCCTGTGCCGGTTTCTTTAATTCTGCCGGCAGAAGGCTTGCAAGTCCTCCCGCTATTGATTCTGCCACTTCTGCTGCGGCCGTCAGAAGTCTTCCTTTATTTCCTGACACGCCGGAAATGAAAGATTCGATGAAATCAACCGCTGTATCCACCATTTCCGGTGCGTGGGATGCTGCATCCACGGCAAAATCTGCAAAGATGTTTCCGGCCTCTTTTACAGCCGATTTCAGACCACCATTTTTAAAAGCATTCGTCATATCACCTACAGCCTGCGTGGCTTGCACAGCCGTATCTTTCAGTGGTGTATCAAGAGATTCATAAATTTCAATTCCAAGACCCTCGAGACTGGATTTCAAAATTGTAACAGCACCCTCAAGGTTGTCCTGCATCGTCTCTGACATATTCGCAGCCGTTCCGTCAGCATTTTTTATAGCAGACGCAAGCTTATCAAAATCACCCTGCGATGCATTTACAATAGCCAGCAGTCCCGACATGGCCTCCTGCCCTCCAATAGCCGCTGCCGCTGCCGCCTGCTCATCCGCGGGCAACCCCTGAAGGGAATCCCGCATATTCTCCATGACTTGCATCAAGGTTTTCATGCTGCCATCGGCGTTTTTCATGGATATGTCATATTTGTCCAATGCCGCTGATGCTTCTTTTGGCGGCTTGGCCAGTCTGGTCAGCACACTCCTGAGGGCAGTACCTGCCTGAGTTCCCTTGATTCCTGAGTTGGCCATCAGTCCGATAGCCTGAGACAGATCTTCAATGTTATACCCCAACGCCCCCGCAACCGGTGCAGCATATTTAAATGTCTCACCCATCATAGAGACATTGGTGTTCGCATTACTGGATGCTGCCGCAAGGACATTTGCGAAATGGGTGGAGTCCGATGCAGCCAGTCCCATCGCTGTCAGTGCATCTGTAACGATATCAGAAGTCGTTGCAAGATCTTCACCGGATGCTGCCGCAAGATCCATGATCCCCTCAATACCGGACAGCATATCTTGTGTCTTCCATCCTGCCATAGCCATGTATTCCATAGCCTGGGCAGATTCGGAAGCACTGAACTTCGTCTTTGCCCCCATTTCCTTTGCCTTGTCAGTCAGTTTCTGCAGTTCGTCTCCTGTAGCTCCTGATATGGCTGATACTTTTGACATCTCGGACTCAAAACTGACACCGACCTTTACAGCTGCCGCCGCTGCACCTCCAAGAGCAGTGGACACTGCACTCACTGTTGTTGCTACAGTTTTCAAGCCAGTTTTCGCAAGCTTTCCCATTTTGCTTAAATCTTTTTCAATACCGGATGTGTCCAGTCCAGTATCAATAATTACTTTTCCGTCTGCCAATCATCTCACCATCCTTTTAGCAGCTCGCTTACATCTTCGCCCCGTTCCAGTGCCTCCTCCAAAGCTTTCAATTTCGCCTTATCCGGTGCTTTTTCTGTATCCAGTCCGTAATATTCCTGCATCGCCTGATAGAATCTCTTTTGATCCTTTGATAAACCTTTTGCCGAGAGATCCAGTGTCCGGTACTCCATGATCTTCTGGAATCTTGTATCTCCTCCGAGATTTTCCAGTAAAATCATAAATTTCCACCAGTGCATCTCCTCTGTCTGCAGGTCGATTCCATACTGCTGGATAAATGCCGCATAGATCAGATCAGCATCTACCTCAAAATCAAACGCCTGCTTGCTGTTGATCCCGGCGATCTTCCGTGGAAAATGCTTACGCTCCGGCTCTCTCCCACAGGAGAAAAACCACAGCATCTTGTCAAAATGTTCTTCTGTATACCAGGTGTACTGACCGTAAAAAAGCCTGAGCAATCTCGTCATTTCGTCCTCAGTCAGCTCTCTTCCTGCATCCTGAAGGATTTTCTGACAACGTAAAACGGTGCGGAAATCCCAATGGATCGGACATTCCACACCGCTAATGGTCAGACTTACCGGAAAAGGCTCTGTAAGGGAACTCATTCAGCCCCTTTCATTCCCAGTCGCTCTTTTACTGCTCTATACCTCTCACACTGTCGGATCTGCTCGTTAAGCAGTGTTTCATAAGCTTCCAGGCATAAGAGGTGATCATGACCCGTTCCGCATACTTTTTCCCCTGTGCCTTCCCCAAAAGTCACATCAAAAAGGTGCTTGATTGTATCACACTGCTGTCTGATCGCATCCGATTCTGTTCCTGTATCTCCAAGCCTTGAGATTTCTTCCAGTTCTTTCAGATATGCCTTTTTACCTTCCTCAAAATCCGGGTCAAAAAATGAAAAATTTAATGTAACTCCATTAATCTGCATTGTGTTTCTCCTCCATCTGCTCAAATAAGTCTTTTTCTGCTTCGTCCGCTACAACCTCACTAACTGAAGCATTATCAGTGAGGGAGATTATTCCCCCTCTGTAAATGTCTTGGTCGATGTATTGAACGTACCCTTTACCCAGTCAGTCTTGCCAAGCAGGTTACCGGATCCCTGGATCTCACCGTCATTGTCCTTAAATTCGGAAATCTCAACTGCAACTTTTCTGCGTTTTGCTTCATAAGTTCCGGCTGATCCGCTCACAGGTTTGTCCAGATATACTTTTACATAAAACGTATCTGCTTCCACCCCGGTCTTTTCGTTCTCCCCGATCTCTGAAATATAAGCGATTGCCGGTTCGCTCTGGATCAGATCAAACTCAAGCGGTGCTGTCCATTCATAACCGCCAATGCTCTGTGTCGCACTTTTCTGATTGACGTATCTCTTTGACGTAGTCTGTGCGGACGGTGAATCATCCAGCTGAGTCACGCCAATTCCGAGGAGTTCATATTTCGGGGAATCAGATCCCCCTGTAACGTCAATGTAATCTGCACGCTGGTAACGCTGCGTTACACCGGTATCTTTTGCTGCTTCAAAAATCTGTAAATTCATTCTTTTCATTGCCTTACCTCCGTTTGTAATATAAAAAGCGGCACTGAATGCGGTACTGGCATTTCGTGCCTTCGTTATCGTATAAATAACCGCCTGTCGTAGCCTGAATAGACTTACTCGTGAGATTTCCCGACAGTGCCGGAAGTCTTCCCTGCTCCGTACATTCATCCAGCCAGTCAGAGAATTTTTCGTAAAATTCCGCTGTGTCCTTGTTGCTCTCTTCTCCGTACCATTCCCGGGAACAAAGAGAAAATACCATCTGTCGGATCGCATCTCCGTTCGTATACCGTTTGACGATCGGGTCTGCCGGAGTAAGCTCCAGACTATACGCTGTTGCATCCTCTCCCAGCAGATCCACGTTCACGATCGGGAACATCTGTTCAAACTCTTCCAGGAACGGACAGCCTGCTATAAATTCAGCGACTTTGGTTGCTACACTCATCCTGCTTTTCCTCCGCAAAAACTGGCTACCGCCTTTACAATCTCAAGTCCTCTGTCTGCCCACATCCGTTCTGCCCAGTGCGAACCCCGAAGACCATCTCCTTTGTGTTCATAATACTGCCGCCTTGCATAAGGTGCATTGTACGTGATCGTAGAGATCGCTTCTGTGGCATCCGTCTTCAATCGTCCAGTCAGCCGTGGAACATAGGGGTCAGACAGTCTTCTGACTTCGCTTGTAAAAAATCTCTGCCCTTTTCCGTTCTTGTTCAGGCTTCTCCTGAGCAGGATCTGATCTTTCGGGTCTAACTGCATTCTGATTACCATCACGCACCTCCACTGATTCTGATATGCGGGGATGATCCGATAAAATTCTCGGAATGGCTCTTCACCACCCCGACTACTCCGCTATACTGCTTTTTCAGGTCATCAATCCCTGTGACTTCTCCACCGCACCATTCTCCCTGGATAAAGAGATCCCCGTTCTGAACAGTCCAGCAAGTCCCTTTCTGCCCTGTCGCAAATTGATCCGCAGATTTCCAGTCTGCACACTGATCAAATGGGATGCGGATCATATGCTCGTCCGAGCTGATCAGACCACCCTGCGATGGCGTGGTCTTCCGGCTGACGTGATACCATGCCAGGTCAATCCGGTGCGGCAGATACACTATCTTTTTCTGCTCCTTATCCGGGTAACGGTTAAAGAGCGTGATCACTGCATTTGTAAGCATTACAATATCCCACCTTCCTGGACAACCATCCCAGCGGAAGCAGATACGTCCGTGCAACTTCGTAAGCTTTGCGGGATGCGACCGCTTCTGCCGTCTCTCCGTCCACCTGCTCGTTTACATAAGTCACACTATATCCATCCGTATTTTCCGACTTTACAAATCCATTTCCCTGCTGATTTTTCAGGTCGCAAGAATAATAAATCTCTGCAACTGCACATACAGCATCTTTTACGGTATCGTTTTCACAAGCAAAAATATCTCCGTTCACATAAGTCAGATGCCTTATATGGGCTTCTGCTTTTTTTTCTGCTTTTGCAAATCTTTCAAGTGGAATCAACTCACCACCGTATTCAGACAAATAATAGAAATGATCCGCATACATATTGTCTTGCTCCTTCCTTATTCTCCCGCTTTCAGGATCGCAAACGGGCATCTCTTGGTCTTATCTTTTGCAAGAGCATTGATTGGATTCGGGATTTCCCATCCAAGACGCATCACCGCACGAAGAGCAATCATATCATTCTGCATCAGGTTGTATGCGATAGTTCCATCGGTGTTCTGAATCACGCCTTCCGTGAATAACTTGAATGTAATATCCTGTCTGATGGAATATACAAGCTGAGAGAAGTCTCCTGAAATCATCAGTGCCTTTGATTTGTCAAACGCTCCGTTGTTTGGGAAATTCATCGGAGAGCCATCTAAAGCATACTGCGTTGTTCCCTGCAGATCCTGTTTGAACAGCGGATCACCATTCGCATTCTTCAATCCCCTGAGCTTTGCCCTCATGGAGATATCTGCCATGTGACCATTCACAAAGTAGCCGGATCCCTCGACTTTTGCGATGACACCATCTTCTGCCATAATCTTGTCATAAAGGCTGTCAGATGCTCCGAGTGTTACGACTGCACTCGCCTTTGTTGCAGTTGCAACAACATCTTCTCTCCATGTTGACGGCTTATTTTCTCCAAAAAGCACCGCTCCATCAATGACTTTTCCAAATGCTTCTGTTACTCTTGGCTTTACTTCTGACCAAATATCGTATTCTGAATCATCCAATACAGCTTCTGGAATCGGAACAATTACCGCAATTTCTTCTGCGGTGATAAATTTCTTGTCCCATGCCTGCTTTGTTGTTTTCTTCTGACCGTTATCGCCGTTTACAAAATAAGCGATCGGCAGCATATCCAATACAGGCATCTTGTACTGCTTACTGGTCATATTTGCAAGCTTACGCCCTCTTGACAGAACCGCTGACTGTGCGATTGTTCCCTGGATGATCTCGTTGGATTCCTGAATCGGAATTAAAGACTCTGCCCCGCTACGATCAATGATATTTGTGTCTGCTTCAAACAATTTTAAATTCATTCTGTTTCTGTTCATCTTCTACCTCCATCACTTTCTTGCTGCAGCACGGATACGTTCATTGATAGAAGCATTCATGCTTCCACCAGCTCCCTCCGAAGAGCTTCCTGAAGACGTAGACATCCGATACGTGCTGCCTGTATATTTCGGATTTTCTTTCAAATACTGTTCTGCAGCTTTTTCAAATGTTGTCTTGTCGTTTACAAGCTTCGATACCTTGAACATGACATAATCAAGATCCTCTGTCTTCACGCCTTTACCTGACAGAAATTTCTCATTTTTCATCTGCCGAACTTCCTTCAAAGCGTCATCACGTTCTTTCTGCAGCTTTGCCGTGTCCGGCTGATTTGCCGCACGTTCTGCCTTGAATCTTGTAATTGCTTCTGTGACTTCTCCCTCTGTCATTCCCTGACCACGGAAAAAGCTTGCAAGAGCTGCACGTTCCGACTTGCTTGCCCTGGCACTTGCAATTTCTTCCAGCTGTTCATAGGTATAAGTTCCGGAATTGGAAGCTCCGGATGTGCTTCCAGCGGATTCCCCACCGCCGTTCCCAGTCCCGGCATTTCCACCCTGTCCACCAGAGCCAGCTCCGCTGCCGTCCTCGAAAAGCTGTAACATCATTCTTTTTCTCATTTCTACCTCCGTTTATGCTTCGTTGAGCTCCCGAGCTTTTAATGCCTTCACGTTTTGGGCAAAAGAAAAACACCCCTCAGGGTGTCTCCTACAAAAATGTTATACAATTATATTCCCGGTTGATATCTGTCAATCCGAGAAACCACGAATCTAGCAGCAACTTCCCTCTGTCAGAAAGCCGCTCCCATTCGATCACGGTTCTTCCGCTCCCGGTATCTGCCCTGATCCGGTCACCTGTCAGATCATTCAGCGAATTGATCAGGTTGCAGGTGAGAGCGGATACCGCTGCACATGCCCGGTCAATACCATCTGACCCTTTTCGGCAGGCATGGCCTTTTAATGCAAGCATGTCCTCTCGGACTTTCACCTCAATCAAACAATCACTCCTTTACATTTCCGGTCATTCCCCGCCGGTGGGAGATATCGGATCACCGCCTTTCTATGGATAGTCGTTTGCCATCATTTTCTCGAGATACCATTTTTTTAATTGTTTTTCATTGTCAATCTGTCGCTCTATCATTTCGATTTCGTTATCGATCATTCTGATCTGTTCTACAATGTATCGCTGGTCTTTCTCGTTGTCATGCCAGTCTAAAATAAAATTTACGAGAGTACTAAACTGCAGATTGATTGTAGTCCTATATCTTCTTAAAAAATCTGGAAATACTCTTTTGATAGCTATGTAAAGGTAATCACAATCCACTTCTTTTTTCGGTTCAAACACTGCAAATCGGCTGTCTATGTTCCCAGCTTCCTTGATCTGTCCGACGAACTCATCGACTGCACTCAATTTAATAAAGCATGTACCGGCTTTATATTTCTTTCCTGATACAGCTCTCTCAACAATGCACACTTCACTGATATTTCTTTTTCTGCATCTTAATTTCATGTCCAGCTCAACTCCAACTGATCATATTGTTTCTTTTCTGTTTTCCTTCTTTGCTTTGGATTTAAAATGATCTTATGCATCTCAATGGCATTCATATCCTCAGCGTTTCCAGTTAAATCCTGCAGCATTTTATATAGCTCGTCTTTAACTTTTTTCTCTTCTTCGTCAATTTCTCTAAGATTCGTCAAAATCTTTCGTACATCTGGCAAAGGTTCATGCACGAAGCTGTCTACATACCTTGGTATGTTCAAATTGAAATCATTCTTTTCAATTTCCGAATAACTCGTAATATGCGAGTATCTCTCCACTTCTTGTCTGTTTAAAAAAGTATCTACAACTTTACCGGTCTGCTGTTCTGTCATATCGTTTTGTGCAGATTTTTTTATAAAATCTTTGCTCGCATCTATAAAAAGTATGTCCGGAGAATCATATTGCAAAATTAAAACGAAAACCGGAATACTTGTATTTAAGAACAACTTATCCGGAAGTCCTATTACCGCATTGATTAAGCGCTCTTGCACTAACCATTTTCGGATATCTCCTTCACCTGCCCCACGGAATAAAACACCATGCGGAAGAATTGCGATCAGTCGCCCGCCTCTGTTTAGATGCTCTAATCCACGTAATATGAATCCATAATCTGCTTTACTTTTCGGTATTTTATGTCCCATGATTCTCATCTCATCCGCCTCCGGAAATTTCATGGAATACGGTGGATTCATGATTACATTATCAAAACATCCTGCTTCTTGTCGTTCCTGTAAGGATACGATACTGATACCGCCCCGCTCTTCAAGTAAGTAGGTTTCCTGTACTGTATTCCTCAGACAATCCGCCTTGCTTATCGTGCCTTGCATACCGTTCATACATGCGTCCAGAATGGCAAATGGAATCGTCCTTTCAGAAAATTCCTGTTCGTTAATTTCAATCCCACGTTTTAATGCAGCCATTTTACTCAGAGCTCCTGTTCCGGAACACATATCCAAACAAGTACCGTCAATCATTAGATCGGCTACAATAGAGCAGATGCAATCGGGTGTAAAATCTTGCTTTAAACTTTTTCTATCTCCCTGCTCTTCCTGGAACATATCCCGAATATCGCAAGAAATTTGTTCTTTAATCTGCGTGATAGTCTTTTCTGCATCCGGTGATAATAACATCTCCATTATTTTGTCCGGAAGCCGGTAAGATTCTTTTACGTCAAAAAACTCCTGAAGTGTCATACCACAACCTCTCCTCGCCTTAAAAATGGGTACAAAAATACCACTCACTCTCTCGAATGGGTGGTATCTATTCAATTTGTTTCATTTCATCTTCTATTTCTTCTCTTTTCCAACCTTCCTCTGAGAGAATATCTAAGATTTCTTCCGGCTCACACAATATCTCTTCCAATTTCCAAATTCTTTCACGCAAGTGTGTTCTTCTGACGGCAAATTCTATTTCTTCATCAGAATCCCCTAGCCTTCTAAAAACATCTTTCATTTCCTCATCTTCAATTTCCTGAAGTTTTTTATCGATATCAGGTGTATCTGGGTCAAACATTGTCATTATAATCCCTCCATGATTTCTTCGAGTATTTCACCAAAGATTCTTGCTGCTTCTCGTGGTTTTTTACTAGTCATATATTCAGAAAAACATTCCGCAAAGAACTCTCGCTCATTTTTGTAAGCGTATTCTGAAATATGCTTTGTGATGAATTCCTTTTTAGAAAAATCTAACGCATCGTTCAGTTCTCGTCCTTTGTAGCCCATTCTAGTCCAGTCTGCACGCTCCGCACGTGTATAATCAAAATATCCTAATCTTTGTAAGACTTCTCTCCTAACTGCTACGCTCGTCCTTGTTACACCATATTTTTCTATCTTTCCTCCATATATACCTTTCCATGTAAGGTAACCATCTAACTGATGTCCCATTTCATGAACGATTATACTGTCGGCGGTAGTTCCAAGTGGAGAAAATCCAATTTTTATATAATGCTCATATTTTTTCTTTAACTTTTCGTAATCCGAAAAATAGGAACTAAGTTTAATAACACCATGCATAGAACTGCTTGAGGCAATCGACTTCAAATCTGAATCATATATGATTTTATTTGTATATCCTTTGAGCTGCGGAAATTTGTCAAATACTTTCTTAATTCCATTATATACCGATTTTCTTGATTTTTCATCAACTTTACTGAAATCAATTTTATCCTTACCGATACCCATTACTTTTGATAATTTTGACTTTTCAAACAAGTTATCTGTACTGGAGGCTTTTATAACCATTTTTCTGGATATTTTTCCAGGTGCAACCCTGCCTTTCATATCCAAATAAATTCTTTCACGTTCCTGTTTAAGTCCCATTTTCTTCGAGAACCTTGCATACTCATCTAACTGTCCTTGGTACTTACATCGAGCTAACATAACATCATCCGGATCAGCACCGCCTTTTTGCAATAGCTGCACCTTTTCACGCTGTGCCCGCATGGCAGTTTCCATTTGACGCTGTCTTTGCTTTGCTTCATACAGTGTGTATTCTTTACCACGGAACTCGGTCGGCTCGCTTTCTTTCCGATTCTGTTCGTCTAGCCAGTCATCCGTATAAGTTCGTACCGATACACCGGGAACAAAAGGGAAATAAGTATGGTAGCAGTTTGCTCCACATAGTCCGGTTACTGTACCGAGTCCACAGACATCATACAATTGCTGTTGACTCCACACTCTGCCCTGCCATATCGTATGCGTTGGTCTCGCCCCTGCGTGCCATTCCACTTCAAAATATTCCGTACCGAGCTTTTCAGCATTATATTCCGCAATCTTCCCAGAAAGCTGCGTCAGTCCGGTCATGACAGCCCGTCTTGCTGCGACCTCGATTCGATTTGCATACCCCGATGAATATTCTATCTGCCGAAGTCCACTATTCGTAAGCTGAGTGACTACCCGCCGGAGAACTGTATTATAATCAAACGCTCCTGTGACAATGTCCATGCAGGCATTATTGAGATACCCACTGCTTTCAATGTTTCATGACCGTCTATGATACGGTACACGAATTTTATAGTTGTATAGTTAATGCGGGTAGTCAGCCAACTGGGAGCCATCATGTCCGCATCTTTTGTTACTGTATATGATTTCATAACATCCATCTAAAAATGGTATAAAAATACCACTCACTCCGAAGAATGGGTGGTATCAGTTATTTTCGTATATACTATCGTGTACTTTTTGAGCCTTTCGTCCAAAGTTGTTATAGTCATAATAATCCGGTAGTTCAAAACCTTTTTCATCTATAAGATTACTAATAGCATCAAGAACTTTTCTTACATCCGTTTCACTTAATAACTCATCGGAATTTTGGAAATTGTCTTTTATAAATTTTCTATCATCGTCTGTGAATATCATTTTATCCCCCATCTTTCTGTGGTGTAGCTTGAATTAGTTTTTTGTCTGTTATACTAATAACAACAGATGCTCGCTTTCCGAAATATTTTTGTCGCTCATCACCGTCACTCATTACTATTTTATCACCAAATCCAATTGGATTTTCAAGTGCGTCTTTAACATCCTGCACAGGAGTACCAAGCCTCATTCCAGGATGAGTTGTTGATGTCTGACCGATTACGCGGTCAATAAAACGAGTTGTAAATGAATCTATCTTCAATCCATTGCTTGTTGTAATACCTACGAGATTGTTCTTAACTTCATTTGCTACCTTCTCATACTGTTTAAAACCAGTTAGTATGTGTATATCACCTTTTTCGACCGCATCTGCTTAACCTTTAAGCAACCAATATCTTTCAGGTTCATTGTACTTTAGTTGCCTGAAAGTGGCAAGTGATATTCCGTCATATTTTAACAGATTTTCATATTTTCTTTTATATTCTTTTGAGTCTTTATCTGCATTCTTAATCATTTCGGAAGTGTACTTAACATTTTGCTTTTTCGTATTTGTAGCAATTCTGCCTTTCATATCCAGATAAATTCTCTCATGTTCCTGCTTGAGTCCCATTTTCTTCGAAAACCTTGAGCCACGTTATAATTACTATCAGAATCCCATATAGAACAACCGCCATTTCAACCGCTGTTCTCCATTCAAAATACAACTTCATCCTATTTTTCTCCATAAAAATACCACCGGCCATATTGACTGGTGGTTGCTATAATCCTCTAATTCCTCCATATATACATCCTTTAGTTTTACATTCAACAGCTATAGAATTACCTCTCTTTTCATAAATAATTTCATTTCCACAACGAGGGCAAATTACTTTTTTTTCGGGGTTGTTCAATTTTTCTTCTAAAACCTCATACTCTTGTTCGCTCATCGTAACCATAAATAAGTCTCCTTGCTTTTTTGTTGTATCTAACACTAACATTGGCTTCTCTTGCTCTATCATATGCATCAAGCATCAACAATCTTCTTTCTTCACCACTAAGATTCGGAGCGTTTATTGCAGCACAATAACTCGCCCTAAACTCATCCCGCCAATCCCCAATTCGGAATTGCGATGGATGGTTTTTGTAATGTCCATAATATTCATGCACAAGCACAGCTTTCTGCGACAAGATATCTCTTACTATATTAGAAGATTTATCCGGAAGTATATCACCACGAACATTTATTTTCATGTTTTTATCTAGAAAACCAGTTTGATTTCCTTGATTAAATCTTAAGATATTTTCAGGAATATCTAGTTCCTTAGCATCTCTCTTAATGCTTTCTATTTCTTCCTTGGTTAATATATAAAACGGGCTAGTTCTTAACCCATTTGACATAGGTCTTTCGAATACATTTCTTGGTTTTATTATATCATTTTCGGAATCTTTTGCAACATTTTTTCTCTGAGTCGATGCTACTCTTCCCCGTCCATCAATATAGATTCTCTCTCGTTTTTCCTTGAGTCCCATCTTCCGAGAGAATACCGCATATTCATTAAGCTGTCCCTGATACTTTGCTTTTTGGAGCATTACTTCCTGTGGATCAGCACCGCCTTTTTGCAATAGCTGCACCTTTTCACGCTGTGCCCGCATGGCAGTTTCCATTTGACGCTGTCTTTGCTTTGCTTCATACAGTGTGTATTCTTTACCACGGAACTCGGTCGGCTCGCTTTCTTTCCGATTCTGTTCGTCTAGCCAGTCATCCGTATAAGTTCGTACCGATACACCGGGAACAAAAGGGAAATAAGTATGGTAGCAGTTTGCTCCACATAGTCCGGTTACTGTACCGAGTCCACAGACATCATACAATTGCTGTTGACTCCACACTCTGCCCTGCCATATCGTATGCGTTGGTCTCGCCCCTGCGTGCCATTCCACTTCAAAATATTCCGTACCGAGCTTTTCAGCATTATATTCCGCAATCTTCCCAGAAAGCTGCGTCAGTCCGGTCATGACAGCCCGTCTTGCTGCGACCTCGATTCGATTTGCATACCCCGATGAATATTCTATCTGCCGAAGTCCGCTATTCGTGAGCTGAGTGACTACCCGCCGGAGAACTGTATTATAATCAAATGCTCCTGTGACAATGTCCATGCAGGCATTATCGAGATACCCACTGTATACCTGTGACAATGGAGTTAATACCTTTCTGCCACCGTAATCCAAATAAAAGCCTAGAGATCTTGTAATATTTTCCAAGTCCTCAAGGCTTTGCTTTTTGATAGCTGATGTCACCTGTATCAGATGTTCATTTTCTTCAAAAGGTATGTATTCCGCATTGATCTGTTCATAGAGGTCCTTGTTCCTGACGTATTCCCAGTCGATCACTTTGTCGTACAGTTCAAACATTTCCGGGTAAGAAGCATTCAGAGTGTCTTTCAATGCATTTTCAATGTCCTCCGAAGAATACCCTAGTATTTTTAACCGGTTAATCTGCCAGTCTGCTGTGCTGGTGATTTCGCCCGTCTTCTTAATTCTCCGAACAATATCCTGCATGATCCTGACTTCAAGATCTGCGTATCTTGCCGCAATCTTGCTGGCGATCTTTTCCTTGTATTCATTTCTCATATCACTCCATCACCTGATTTTGCTCGGGAAGATTCTGACGAGCCTGCTCAACCGTTTCTCCATACCACTTCGCCCGATATTCTTCCAACCTCATCACGCCCATGCTCACATCCTGCCGATCCTGCTGACGTTCCGAATCCTTATCCTCAATGATGGAATCATCAAAATCTATCGTGATTTCTGTATCAGGATCCAGTACATTCCCCGTGACCTGACCGAGCCGGATAATAATTCTGATTAATCTCTTTAGCACGTCTTCCAGAATGATCTCATGCTTTTTCAGCATCCGGTACATGTCTGAATTTTCAGAAATAATTTCCGTAGCTGTTTTGGCTCCAATCCCGTTAAATTGATACCGGTTCGTGCCAAATCCACACTTTAAGGAAAGATAATTCAGATCGTCATTGATCGCCTTGCTGTGTGCTTCTACCCGAAGCTGCATATCAACTTCTTTGATAAGCCCTTCACCTTTTTCGTTATAATCATCCGGCAGCTTGTAAAATACCGCATCCTCCGGGTCAAATGCCGGTGTCCCGTCATCATTGGTCAGCAATTCAGGTGCAACAAAAATCCGCTTTCGCCCAAGATCAAACTCATTACAATACGAATCATATTCAGTATCCAATTTTCTCAACGTATCAATAGCATTCGCAAAAATAGCAATTCCCATCGGGTTGCTCGTATCTGCATTATTGGTTATGTTTAAACGGTCAAGCACAAACTGCGGCTCTGTCGATCCGGTTTGAACAGTAGCTGTCAAATTCTTAAATGGTCGCAATTCTTTCCATTCTTTCTCATCAACTTCTGTTCCTGAAGACTCACCGGATCCACATCTGAGAACTTTATTTTCTATAATGTAATTTCCATCTTCTGCTTTTCGATGATGCTGCAAATGCACATATTTCTTTCGATTGGCTGTATGCGGAAAAGCAAAAATACACTCCGAAACTTCTCCATTCTTCCAGCTCACTGGAAAAATATTGGGTGCATCCACATATTCAATTCCAATCTTTCCTGATAGTACGGAGCCATCCTCGCTCACTTCCGTATCATACAAATACGGAATGTATGCAACTGTTCCAGTGTATGCCTTACGCTCCTGGAAGTCATTTCCGATCACCAGAAAATGGTTTTCATCTAATATTTCCTGCACAAATTTTTGTGTAGCATCATCTTCCAATGTGATCATAACCTTTTCGTTTAGCAGCAGGTCTGCAATATCCTCAGAAAGCTTTTTCGCCATCCCCATGCTCTTTCGCCTGCATCGGTTATACGTTCCACGCCCAGTATACGCCTTGTAAAAAGAAAACCCTCTTACATTGGAGTTGTACCAGCTGATCCATTCGTTTATCTTTTGATAAAATGACGTATCCACAGTGTCTATTCCTGCTTTCCTGAAATAACTAAAAATGTTCACCCCTCATCACCTCCTTCATCTATTGGCAGCCAATGCCTTATCCTGCTCCACGCTCCCATCACCGCGTACCGGATCGCATCCATGCAGTGATCATCCATTTTTACTGGCACTTCCTTACCTCTTTCAATAGATTTTTTATCATATTCATAAGTTCCAAATTCCCGGTCTGCATTCTCCTGACTGGGATCAATCGACATCACCTCGAACGAAAGTGCTTTTTGCACTCTGCTAATGCCAAGAGCAACACTGTTATCTGCATCACGCAACTTCACAGAATATTCTAGGTTTCTCGTTGCTCTCCTGACCTCTTCCGCAAGCCCTTTTGCTGATGGATCCAGGAACAGATAAAAAACTGATGTCCCATATTTATCCCTAATGTTTTTTGTAAAATCCACAAAGTCCCGAGCATATTCTGACGGACTTTTCTGCCGCCCGGAATCACGCCCACTGTGGTAGTATTCTCCAAGTCCGGGGAATTTCTTGCGGTACAGATCTAGTCCGAACGCTTCGAAAGTCGTAGCATTCTGCTGTCCATAGTCTCCACCGATATAGACTCTTTCGTAAATCCGCTGTGAATCTGCTTTCTGTCTGTGCTGGCTTCCGTACATATAGTAGATCAATTCATCTACACCGATTGCTTCACCCAGCCAAACCCATCTATACATTTTCGGATCAGATGCCTTCATAGCTGCGGCGGATGCAATCAGATCAGGTCCCAGCCATTCAACCGGAACATCCCGGTAATCCGTATGAATATGAATGCAGTCCTCTCGCTTTTCCATCTTCTTGCACCACAAATTGATGGGTGCATTCGGATTTTTGGGAGGATTATAGAGATAGATCATCTGAAATCCCCCTTTATTTCCACGAACGAACGTCGCTTCAATATTGGTCAGTTCATCTTCTCCCTCTCCATCGTCAAAAAACTCTGTCAGCTCATCCAGCACAACCAACTTGATCGGCTTATCTTCATCAATGATACCTTTTGTATCATCGATCCCGTCTGACCCAGCAAAATACATTGTCGTCCCATGCTTTTTATATGTTATTTCCATCGGGGATTTTGTAATCAGGAATTTACTTTTGGGAATTTCCAACCGATTGATCCCCCTTAGCATTTCTTTGTAGACTGTTTTTCTCAGCTTATTATGATGCTTTCTCAAGACGACAACCGATCCATTCGCATCTGATATAAGCTGATAATCCGATCTTACCGCTGCGTAGCTCGACTTTGTTCCAGCTCTGCCGGAAGTCAGTATAATGTGCTTAATATTCCGATTATTAAATATCGGCAGGTATTTCGGGATTATTATCTCCGATATCTTCACTTGCTTCTTTCGGTGCGTCATTGATAATCTCCACTCCCTCATCCTCGTCTCCATCACCGCCGCTCATCCTTGCTGTATTCGCACGGATCTGTTCAATTCTTGCCTGCTGCTCCTCTTCATCCAGTTCTGTCTTTTCCGTCCAACCCTTGAAGTTGTTTCTCAGGCTGAACTGAGCCCCGCTCGACCCGTCCCGGTCAAAGAGCCGTTCTTCTGCATACGCTTCCACCCTTGCCTTCGCACGTGTTATCGTGTTCATAAACTCCTTTTTCCCTTGATAGTTCAATAGTGACAGCCTCGTAGAAAATCCAAGGGCTAAAGCTAGTCCTGTGACTGTCGGAGGACGTTGATTGATCACTACCGGACTTCCGAATTTATTAAATATCGGCTTTCCTTCATCATCTTTCAGAATTTCTCCTTCACATTCTTTAAAATACTCTTCAATCTTTTCTTCAATTTCTTCTTTACTCTTATACTTTGGCGGTCTTCCAACCACCTTTTTTGTAGCCATTTGACCACCTCCATGCTATTAAATGCCTCTACGTCCTCCACGGCGACCTTTCGTAGCTCTCCTCTGATCTCCACGGTTGCCGCCCATCGATGCGTCTGCCTGGTTAAGAAAATCGTTCGTCGCTTTCCTGTCTGCCTCATATGCCTTCTGTTCTGCTGCTTTCGACGCTGCAGTTACCGGCTTTACAGTTGCCCCATTTGCCTGGACTCTTTTTGTAAAATCCCTTACTGTCATATTCAGCGGAGTAGGCTGTGGCGTTCCTCCCACTCCCCGCTGATAATAATTCATTCCGTTTTTCTCGGAAAAATAATACCTTGTAGTCTCTCCGTTGTGCGTTACATCAACACCACTTCCACCTCCGCCGCCACCAGATTTACTTCCTCTACCACCCATCACACGATGCCTCCTTAAATTTTTCCTGAAATGCCTTTATTCGTACAATGTTCCCCGTACACTCTTCCGGGATCTGCCCGTAAAATATAATCTTAGTCGGATGCAACTTCTTAACCATTTCTTTGTATCCGGCAAGAAATAGTTCCCGGCTCTTTTTATTTTGCATGCACCCCACACTGGATACTGCCACCGTGCCTCCTGTGGGCTCTCCATCAAAGCACCAGGAATATGAATCCTCTGTACTCCATGCGATCGTTGGGATCACTTTTACCCCGTACATCTGCATATAAGCACCAATCCAATGCTTTCGGTAATGATTAAAGATCTGAACAGCTTTCGGAAAATCTGTATAAAGACTAAAATCCGGAGTAAATACGTACTGAAACTGCTGAAGCATCGGTATATATCTATCCGGATCATTCCATAATCTTATAAATTGATAGTCGTCAATAAAGAAATGAATGCTTTTCTTTTCTCTATCCTTACTTGTTGCTGCAAAATTGAATGGAATAAACTCTGTATCTCCATCAAAATCTACTGGCTTAAGTGTAGGTATCCCATACTCGCCCACACCATCAAATACCATACGTTCTAAATTTTCATATCTTTTCGGATCTCGCAATCATTTCACCACCTCATATCTCCCTGCATACAGAAAAACACCCACACATCCCTGTGCAGGTGCCTTACGGGTTTATAAGTATAGGAGTCGAGCCGTCGGCTTTCCGCCTTGGCTCATTATAATTAAATCATATGTTGATACTAAACTTCAATCAACTAAGACAATCATTCATCCATTTTTAAATGCCCCAAAGCTCTTCCATGCAGTTTGTGTACCCATTGCTCCGAGCAGTCCATCAGCTCTGCGATTTCCCACCACCTGAGACCTTTTACATACCGGTAAAATAATACATCATTCTCATCCTCATTCTGTACCGTCTTGATCTGCTTTTCAACAGCAATATACGATTCAATACACTTTTCTTTTTCTTCTCCGAGTTTTTTCTCCAACAGTTCGATTCTTGCCAGTTCGTCAGAAAGATCTTTTTGATTTCCACTGCCATGCGGCATCCCTGAATAATCAGTAGCTTTCACAGACTTCGCAAGCTCTCTCAGCTCTGTCACCTCTCCATCTATCCTGTTGACCCGTCTCCTGTTGGTTCGGTATCCTCTCAAATATTCCTTTTTTCGCTCATTTTCATTTTTTACATTATTTTCTTCCAGTCTCTGCTCCATCGGCATCCACTCCCTTCCTCGTATCTACTCCCCACTTTTTCAGTGCATCCTCCACTGTATAATTCGGGTATGCCGGACGGTGGAAGTCTGTACTGGCTTTCCGATCCGGTGGATGCTTTGCCATCCCGGCATAATGTTCTTTCTGATTCTGCCGGATCTCTGCTGGACTCCAGCGTCTGTCTGTGCTTCGCTTCAATGGGTATCACTCCTTTCTTTCGATATTACTGCTTTCCCAGCATGATATTCTGTGTATCGCATTTATTCGACCTCCTCGTCTTTCGGAAACCGGAACACATACTTTTCAGCAATTTGATTTACAACATTTCCGGTTAATGAAATTGACACTTTTGCTAAATTCTCATCTGTTTTTGGAATTCCATGCGCACATATCGCAATTCTTTGGGCATACATTTGCATTTCTTGCTCTTTCGCACATCTCCATTTTCAATTTCCTATCATCCTCAATGTCTTTGATAAACCCGAATTTCCTCAAGATTTTATGAGGCAGTGATTCCTTCTTCATCTTTGTTCTCCTTTTCTTCATCAGTCCTCATAATTCATTACAATTGTAATTACTTTTACCAGTACTTTCTGAATCTGGTCGTAAATGTGGTGGTCGTCACTTCCAAAGTGAGAATACAGCTTTGCATCTTCTTTTCCTCTGTCATAGCAATATTCCATGAACTCAAAGCAGTAAATATCATCTTCCTTAATGATTTCTCCGTTTTCTCTCCACTCATAAGAAATACGTCCTTCAACCATTTCATTTACGGCATCATCAGTATCTTTGCAATTATTCAGATACCGTACACAACAATCAATATATCCAAGCTTATCGCAGTATCTATATTCTTTTGCTGTTTCATCGGTGTATCCTTCGAAAGATTCTTTTATCTGCTCTTCAAAATCTTCCGGCAGATTAAAAATATCCACTTCAATTCCTCTTGGTAGTTTAACTACATACTTTCTCATAATTCGTTCCTTTCTCACCTATTTCATAAACAATATCCACCGTGTCTTACCTCTCTGATCTCCAAGAAGCGGTTTCTTTCCGAATTCTTTCAATACATCATTTAATTTTATTTGATCTTCATTCCATTTAAATACCAGAATTCCGTCCGGCTCTAACACTCTCATACATTCATCGAATCCAGCCTTCAAGTATGTTTTCCAATCATTCGGAAGAATCCCATACTTCTTGGCCAACCATGAACCAGTTCCGGCACTCTTGAGATGTGGTGGATCAAAAACAACAACTTTGAATGTATTATCTTCATATGGCATATCCCGGAAGTCCATCTTTACATCTGGTTTAACTAGAAGTTCTCGCCCATCACACAATGTTGTCTCAAGTTCTCTATTGTCTGTGAATAGGACATCTTGATTCGTTCTGTCAAACCAGAACATCCGACTTCCACAGCAAGCATCCAGTATTTTCTTCAATTTTTCACCTCTTCTCCTTAAAAATGCGTAAAAAAATACCAACCACCGAATATTGATGGTTGGTCTAAGCACATACTAAAACTATAATCGTTATAACTGACATTACAATTAAAATTTTATTTTTCCCCATTCTCTCCAAGATTATTTTTGTAAATTGTTTCTCCTGTTCTTTAAAATCCTCTACAATTTTTTTAATTTCATTATAGCAATCATCTACGGTCGCTTTATTCCATTCTTCGCTATAGGATTTCTTATTTAAAATTTCATCCGCTCTATTCATTGTATCACGAAGCTCTGTTTTAAATTGTAATTCATCATATCCGACAAAGTTTCTTTTCGCTTCTTCGAATCCGTTTCTTGCATATTCCACATAATCCCACGTTCCTACATTCTTGGTTCTTTCAGCAAATTCGATTGATAACAGTGGATTTAACATGATTCTTGCTTTTTGGAATTCGTTTCTGATATCATCCAAAATATAAGTTACAACCGACACAATAACGCTTGAAAAAATGCCACCAATTATTCCAATTGCTAAATTTTGCATTGCATTTACTAAATCCATTGCTATCCCTCCAGTCTTAATAGCTGAATTATACCACTCCAACCATCAATATTCAATTGTCAAGGTGCTTGTAGCTGCTATTTTTAGCTGCTACTCTATTTCTCTTTGTACTTCTTCAAAATCTCTGTAATTGCTTTCATGTGTTCCGCTACTTCCGGCAAATCTTCATCACTTATCGCTGCAAGCCGTCATTCCTGCCGGATGCGTATTCGTCAATCTTTCCCATGTTTACACCTCTTGCTCTGCCACCTAGTCCATTCCGTCATAAAAATTTTCAGGCAAACTAACTTGTCTATCATCCAGTTTGCGTAATTCTTTGATAATCTTCATTTTTGTTTCTCTACAAGGGAAATACCCATATTTCGCATACCGTAACATTCTTTCAAATGTACTCATTGGATACGGGATAATCCCATCTGTCACTAATCTCTTCATATGCAAGTGCTGAAAGAAATTGTCTGTATACATTACACGGTATTCAATATGCGTTTTGATATCCTCGTCAAATGGATCCGGATATTCTTCACGCTCTGCACCTGTTTCATCCTCTATGATTGCTTTATAGTACGCAAATTTCGTAATGCTAAAATCAAACTGGCTTAATATTTCCTCTGGTTTTCCGAAAATCTTTGAACACAATTCAATCCTTACGCCGGTTCTTATATGCTTATACGCCTTTACATTGTCGTTCTCGTAATAGAACGTATACTCTTCACTCCGTTTATCATCACCCTCATATCCAGGAGTCATTGAGTCAAAATACTGAACTGCATCCTCATAATCAGATTCACTCTTGAAAAACATATCAAGGTCTTTTATATTCTCTTTATTGAAAATGTTTTTGAAACAGCCACCACAAATGAATCCGTTATGTCCTATCATAAATTCATCTAACCAGTTCAATATCCAAAAATTTTCTCTATCTTCTCGTGTAAACATTGCTTTTCTCCTTTCAATCACTGATGCTTCGCTTATTATTCTTTGTAGTTCTTCAAAATCTCTGTAATTGCTTTCATGTGTTCCGCTACTTCCGGCAAATCTTCATCACTTATCGCTGCAAGCCGTCATTCCTGCCGGATGCGTATTCGTCAATCTTCCCCATGTTCTTTCTCCCAATACTCCACTACATACTCTTTCTTGCCTTTTGTATTCCCCGGAATCTCCTGGTATCCGATTTTCACGGAATAACCGGCTTTGACCAGCAGATTCGCTATCTTAAGCCTGTCCTCTTCATTCAGCCCGGCTGACCCGCCTCTTATGCTCCGTATCACTGCCATATGTTACACCTCCTTCGCTTTACAGGTCAGACCCTTATGGAAATACATTTCTGTCCTTCTTCTGGTTTTTATATAATCGTAATCCCCTATGATTTGCTTGCCGCATCTTGCACAGATCAGCACATCTTCTTCCTTTGCCCGCTCTTTTTTCTCAATTCTTTTCTTTTTCACTGCATCCATCCTCCACGATTGCATTAATGATCGGCGACCACGAAAGCGTCAGCCAGCTGATAAAGTTATACATCGTCATGCTGATTTTACTGTATTTACTTTCCAGTGCCTTTACAGTGTCATTGAATCCTCTCGCACTCTTTGTTTCCTGTGCTTCCTTGTATGCTTTCCATATGGCATTCTGTATGTCTGCCACGTATTCATGCTTAATATCACTCATAGTTACACTTTTCTCCTGTTCGTTACAGTCGGTTACAAATTGGCTTGTAACGCTAAACCCCTTGTATTTACTGGCTTAAATGGCATTTTTAAATATCGGTTACACGGTTACAACGCTTTTTCCTATATAGGGAGCGGTCTGTGTATATACACACAACACCATATATATATTAAATTCCGTGTGTAACCTTTGTAACTTTGTAACCGCCCCGCCTATTTAAACGGCAATTCTTCCTGATCCGCTGGACTGAATCCATCAGAATCCATCGAACTGTCCAGTTTCAGCCACACGCACCGCACCGCTTTTTTACCCATTTTTTTATTTTTGGTCTGATTCTTCCCGTCCGTCTGAAGCAGTCCGTTTTTGTCTGCCCAATTCATAAAAGCCTTATAAGAATAGCTGCCGCTTTCGCAAAGACCCTTTACTGCAGGAATGTACATGATCGCATATCCCTGGTCGATAATTCCCCACTGCTCTACGTTTACAGCCACGTCAAACCGCTGGTTGTTCATGCTGATCTTGTCAATCAGATACCGGTAGCACCGTTCATTCTCTGACACTTCCGACTGGCTTGCGAGAACCTTTTTTGCACTTTCTACGTCGATATATTCGCCATCACAAAAGATCCGGTCTGTAGCGATCCGATCGGCTGTCAGGATCACAGACAGGGCTATGCTCTGCTTCTGCATGGCATCGTCCCTGTAAATTTCCTTTTGGATCTCTGCCTGCATTTCTCTGATCTGATCCACACCGATCTCTTTTATTGCTTTTACAAATTCCTTCCCGGCAAAACCGTAATTCTTTTTTAAGAAATTGGCGGTATACTGTGGATCCGCAAAAACCTTTTCTCCGCATTCTACTTCAATGATACGATTGATTGCTCCTCCCTGGGTGACATAGGAGTTTAAGGGACGCTCTCCATTAGTCAGAATCGCATTCTTCCACCGGTTCTCCTTTCGAATTCCGAGTTCTCTGTTCGATCGGCTCTTCCCCTTCCCTGAACAGAGATCATACACAACGCCCTCAAAGTTATCTTTAATCCTGGCATTGACCTTGCTTGAATCATCCAGCATCAACGGGAGATTGTTGAGCAGATCAGACCTCACCTCCAGCTGCACGTCCGTTGTTTTAAAATCACCGATATACATACTGTCTGCCGGGCTCGCCCAAACAGACGCTGCCAGCATCATGGCAACCGTCTTTCCACCTTCTGTTTCGCCCCAAAGATCCACAATGAATGGAAGTGCTCCCAGTAATCCGACCAGGACACTGGCAAAGGATGCTGCGAGAAAAAATTTGATTTCCATCCGGTCTCGTTTCCTCAAATCACAGACATGATTCAGCCATTCCATATAGCTTCCCTGCTGACGAATGCTTTCATATAATTGCCTGAACTGCAGATCACCGTCAAAAAGGATATCCGTATCATATGGGATGAAATCACCCCCGATCCAGCCCAGTTTTGATGTGGATTTCTGCAATGGAATATCGTTGTCATTCAGATTTTCTACGTCCGACAGGTATTTAACCAGCAGCTTCGCATTTTCGGAAGTCACTGACACCCCAAGCTTTGACAGACTCACGATCTTACTGGCAGAGGATACGATGTCTTTCGGTACTGTAATCTCTGTCCAACGGTGATTCCGCTTGTATGCCAGCCTGATCTGCTCTTCTCCCGTCTCGAGATTTTTTAAGCGTCCGATCGGCAGGATTGGGTGATAGCAGACAATAACCTCGTTGTCATAATCCTTGTTAAATGTCCTGATCCCGTCGTCTCCTGCGATCCATGATCCACATTTTACAGCATCGTATTTTCCCGTAAAATCTGTCCAGTTGGTTAAGGCATTACTGCTCAACCTTTTTTTATTCATTTCCTGCTCGACCTTCTTATAAGCTTTGAGCATCATGTCAAACCCCTGCTTTACCCCCAGCTCCTTTGCACGTTCCTGAAAGGAAAGCAGCATCTGTGCCTTTTTTATTTCGTCTTCCTGTTCAAAGATTTCCGTAAAAACCTCTTCTGCAAGGATACTTTTTTTATCGTATTCACTTAATTTTTTCATCTAATGGCTTGCTCGCCTCCTTTTCATATTCGTCATGCAGATACAGCTGATACTGCAGTTTATTGTAGCAATCTGTCCAGACATCAGAAAAAGGCTCTGACCTTTTCCACCAGTCCCGGTAAACATCAATCAGGAGATTGTTCAGCGATCTCCTATCCTTTTCCCTCCGTTGCTGTTTGTCCCTCATTTTTTTTTGCTGATCCGAACGGTATCGGACCAGCTTTGACTGAAATGTAGGCTTCTCATATTCACCGCCAAGCAGATAGAATGCGTCTTTAAAGCTGCAGCACTCCATCTGCATGACAAACGAGAAGATATCTCCGTGGGCTCCGCAGGCGAAGCAGTGGAAATCCCGATCATAAATCTTCATGGATGCGTCCCGGTCGCCCTGATGAAATGGACAGTGGATGAACCCTTTCCTGTTTGGCTGCAATCCGTAACGGATCAATATATCTCGCATGCTATATATTTCCTTGATTTCACCACTCGTCATAAGTCATCACTCAATATCTCTATGATTCTTTTCCCGGTATCCTTTTTTGTGCAAAATTCAAACCGGACGTTGTAACGATCCCGGATGGTACAGAGCGATTTATATAACTGCTCTCCGTCCACAGCTTTGGCTGACACCACGTACCGCTCCTTTTTTCCATTCACCATTCTCCATCTAACTTCATGCTTTCTCGGGTTTTTCCAAAACCACACATCTTCCAGCGACTGGATATCCGAACCATGTTCCACAAGGATCACGAGCCGGATTCCTGCGTCAATCGCCCGGATCAGTTCCTTTTTAAACCTCTCGTGCTGCTGGCAGACATTTCCGCACAACTCTTGCAAATTCTGCTTTCTGTCAATGATGAGCCGGGGATTATCCAGACTCATGTAATCCCCGACCAACAGCTTACTGGAAAAATGCCTGATGCCATTCTCGTCAAATGTCTTGATGATCTTCCTGATCGCCCTCGCCTTTTCCCTGCTGTCTATCTGTATATCCATTACAATCACGCTCCTAATTGAATGGCAGCATCTCATCCAGCCCATCCGGCACGTTCATGAATCCATCGCCTGCCGGAACTGCATTGACCGGATAGTTGTTGATATGATTTTTATATGCCTGTGTTTCCGCAGTATCCGGGATCGCTGCATCTGCCACCTTGTCAATCGACGTGAACCATCTCAGGACACGTTTCTCCAATTCTCTGCCATTGTAGTAGTCCATCTGAGGACCGTACACTCCTCCAACTAGCTTGTTCTTGATTCCTGTAAAATTAAACGTATCATCCGGTTTCCAGCAGCTGAATCCCTTATTGGAATGCTCGATACAGGTCACGAATGTCTTGAATGATCTACTGCAATTCCCGTTATCATCTTCTGTCAGGATGTACTGTGTAGCCTGGTTCGGCCATTTCTTCTCCGGTCGGATATCATTCTTGAAAGCTTCCGTGAAATATCCTGCCTGCTTGTCTCCCTGGGCGAAGTCAAAAAATACAACGAGCATCGGCTTGTTTGTCCTCGACATTCGCTCCTCTACACTCTTAATAATCAGCCTGTGTCCTCCAAACTCTACAGGGGTAAATTCCCCCTGAGCCTGTGTATTTTCATAGTTCTTAGGTTTCTGCATATTAAAAATCCTCCAATGCTTTAAGTACTTCTACGATATCGTTATCAATTTCCATCTGATCAAATGCCCCCATCGGTGACTTGGCCGTGCTGTTGTTTGCCTGAGTCTCAAATTTATAGTGGCCATCTACGCATTTGCTCAGAAGCACCGTGGTAAATTTACTCTCCAGCACGATTTTGTCCAGCTTTTTCCCGGATGTCTTGATCCGCGTGAACATATATCCATTCTCATCATGATCCGTCTGAGTGTGGGCTGTGAAGATGATCGTCAGATCATCCCTGTATGTATAGCACTCGCACACGAGATCCCACACACACGCTGCAAGATCTACCCACTTGTCATATCCTTTTTCTTTGCTCCGACGCATCTCATCCGCAACCATAAGCCCGTTGATCGTATCAACCACAATCACCTTTACACTCGGGCAGGCTTCCGCAATACGCTTGATGTACTGGCGAACGATGGCTGCATCATCGCACGCAAAATAATTCTTATTTTCCTGGCTGTACTGCTTTCGCCATCCTTTCCATGAAAGTCCTTTTCCGTCAGCGTCGATATAATATGTAGCCTTTGGATCCAGATTTCTCATGGATGTTGTTTTTCCAGATCCAGATTCTCCTGCAATACAAATAACTTTTGACATATTTTTCTTCTCCTTATCTATCAAATGTAATCAGATCCCTGCGAATAGACTGGACGATAATCTCGCTTACAATCCGCTTAAACGACCAGTCACTCTCGTTCGCAATATCTGCCAGTATCTCCGTTGCTTCCTGCGAGAGCCGGACTACGCCCTGCTCATTTGGTGCAATCTTTTTACCCGAAATATGTATCTTTCCATCGTCTTTCATTGCTTATCCTCCTATCGAATCCTTAAGCTCTCGCCCTGTTCCAGGTGGGCAAAATCTGCCTTGTTATCCTTGAGCCATTTCTTGAGTGCTGTCTTGTCCAGCTTCGGCTGCTGTGCGATCCAGTACTCCTCCGGAATATCTTCCTCCCGGTCAATCACTACACTTGGTGGGTTTTTCTGAATGTTAAATCCGAACAGGTCTGTCTTGAATTTCTTCTTTCCGGTTGCAATCATTGCAGACTCGATGTACTTTTTAAGGTTCTGTGCATTACTTACAAGTGCATCCCTCCTCTTCTTCAGGCGGTCAATTTCTGCATCGAGGGTGTTGGCTGATCCGTTCAGCTCCTGAATAAGCTTTGCACAATTATCTGCTTTTACTTCAATTTCACCACCGACACCCTCCAAGGTGTCGTTTACAACTTCCTGATCCACAGAATCATCCTCAAGCAGATCTAAAAGTTCCAAATATTCCTCTGTTAATTTATACAATGTTGCCATTTCTTTCTCCATCCTTTCCTTATTCGTCGTACATCCCGATGATTACTTTTATAACTTCCCTGTCTGAATACGTTGATGTGCAATTTTTATCTTCCTGCCTCATAAAAGCGATCAGTGAATCCATTTTCCCATCCTGTCGGCACAGACGGGCGTATTCTTCTGCATCAATGCAGACTTTTTCCTTTTCTGCCATTGCATTTCCTTCCTTTCTTTTTTATAATGTAGTTGACTAATTTTCTAAGTGCCTGAGAGGTTGCTGCCTCGTTACGGCACTTTTCTTATGCATACAATGTCTGCCCGAAAGCCACGCAGCAGACCATTAATGCAACCGAGAACCCGATTACGAACCAAAAAATCCGCTCTGTAACCCGGTCATTCACCTCAATTACTTCCTCTTCCTTCTTCTCCGGCTTTCTCTTCCTGATCTGAATTACCTTTAACTGCTCCACGTTTCTCACCTCCTTTAAATGATGTGCAGATACCTCTCTGCTCCATGCAGTATCTGATTTTTCTGCACTTCCTACACGGACTGCTCACTTGCCTCTCCCTCCATTTTCCTCACCAGCACCATCGCTTCTGCCGGATCGTAGGCAGGAACGTACTTCCTTGTTGCTCCCTCCAAATGCTTGAAAAACCGGTTATAGTCTGCATACACCGCCTTATCAATAAATCTTTCGATCAACGCACTCTCCGGGTATCTCCCGGATTTGATTTCTCTTCGGATTCCCTCTTTCCTATTGTTCACAGTTCCCATTGACTGCCCGTACATATCACGGAAATAGGAAGTCTTGCCATACTGGTTGATTGGTTTCTTCTCTTCTTTGACGGCTTCTGCTATCAATGGGAGGATTTCATAGATATGTTCCAATTCTGCAATGGCTTGTGCTTTGGTCATTGGCAATATCACCTCGCTTTCTTAAACTCTTCGGTAGAAATAGCACTGTCTTTTACACTAACCTCCACCGTTTTGGGCGGCGAACCAATATATTGAATTGTACGTTCTACAATTTCCATCACGCATTCTCCACAATGCGGACAGTAATTTGCATTTTCCGGAAGATCATCAAAACACCTCGGGCAAATTTTTGTCATCTTCCTCACCTCGCTTTCTCTTACTTTCAGCATCTCTGCATTGTTCCTGCTGCCTCAAGAGCAAGGTATTAGCATCCCTTGTCAACAGAATAATGTCCGGCAAATCAATTTGTTCCAAAATTGCCACCATATTGTTAATTTCCTGTCGTTTCTTTTTTTCAAGATCCAACATGTAACATCTCCCTTCTGCTATAATATTGGTTGCGGACTGCAAATCGCCTCTTTGAGAGGAGGTGATATATTGAAAATTTACAAAATCGTAAAGTCTAACGAACTTATCCGCAAGTATGAAAAGTTCGGATATAAGCTTCTGTATTTTACTTACACGGGCAATGACCTCTCCACAATGTCAGCCCATTTAGAAAAGGAACTTTAATGTTCCGGGTAACTATCAACCTTTCTCCAATGCAGTCCGCTGCTTTCTTAAGCAACTGTTTGTTGCTTGTGAGATTATAATATATCACAAAATCAATATTGTCAACCTCCTTTTCATTGTTTATGAGATATTTTATTGTTTATGAGATATTTTGTATTGACGAAAAATGTAACGCTGTGTATAATGTAAATCAAGAAAGGCGGTGAGCATTTTTTGAAAGATCGTTTAAAAAAATTACGCAAAGAATTAGATTTAACACAACAAGCTTTTGCAGATAAAATAGGAATGAAGCAAAACACAATTGCTCAATATGAAATGGGTAGAACAACCCCTAGTGACGCAATTATATTTTCTATATGTAGAGAATTTGGAGTTAATGAGAAGTGGTTAAGATCTGGTGAAGGCGAAATGTTTGAGGAATTGACTGATCAGCAGAAAATTCTGAAATACACAGCATTACTGCTCAAAGATAAAGATTCGGCTGTAGCAGACGCTATTCAAACATTAATTGTTACTTATGAGCAACTGGACGATACAAGTAAAGCAGTATTGGAAAAGATTGCTAAGCAATATATTGATAACTTAAAAAAGAGCCAGTAAGCACTGACTCTCCATGACTACTTCTCAATGTAACTTCGGATAAATACAAGTACTTCTCGTATTTTTTCCGGAGATTGTTTTCGAAGCAATTCAACAATGAAGTCGATATCTTGTTGTTTTGTACAATTATCTTTTTCCATATGTATGACCTCCGTTCTCGTGCAGAACGCTTGTTCGAAATTCCTTAATCAGATAATACTACATTTCCTGTAGTAAATCAATAGGAAAATCGAACACACGTTCCATTTATTTGTTCCTACATTAATAGAACAATCGAGAACGGAAATACATACGGCATTTTAATCAATCGTCCGGTATACCGGACACTTATTCAGAATCAGGATCAAAAAGGTCTGTAATATCACATTTCAGACCAACAGCAAGCTTTCCGAGCGTCCTGATTCGTGGATTAGAGTCTTCACGCATACATTCCTGTATGGTAGAACGTGGAACTCCTGACATTAAGGAAAGCTGACGTACAGATAGATTTTTTTCATACATGATTTTTTCTAATAATATTTTCATGCAATTAGTATTGGTAAATGTTTTAAAAATATATCTGTAAAATTATGGTATATTCGGCTTTGCCGTTTATATACGAAATCTTATGGTGTAACTAAAGGAACGGGGACGAAAGAGGAGGAAAGTTTTATGAAAAAGATTTTGACATTCCTTTTAATTGGAATGCTTATGCTGTCCTGCACAGCTCTAACGGGATGCGGCAAAAAAGAAAGTTCAAAGACAGAATATACTATGGATGAGTTCGCTGATATGTATAACGAAACTCAATCGCTTTTTAAAAAAGAAGCTGAAAAAGCATACCTTACTGATGAGGAGCGTTATTCGGAAAAAGGACAACAGCTTTATAAAAAATGTTCCGAAAAGACTGGCTTGCCTTTTAACAAGGAGCTCACTCTTCGTGGTGTAAAATATCAGGGATACGGGTGCGTGGATTTGAAATCCAATGACGAGAAAACCTCTATTCGATGCCTCTTTGCCCAGTCTGTTGATAACTTTTGGATATTAATACCTGACGGAACTACTGTTTCGATTAAAGGCACTTTTTCATCGGAATCAGCTCCAGGAGCTTACGGAACACTATTTGATGTAAGTCTTGTATCTCCTCAAATCGATATTGAATACGAACCTACAGACATTAAAGACGCATTAAAAGTAATCACTAATGAGCAAGGTTATGAGAGCGACATTATTATTGAAGGCGAAATTTCTGAAATCATGACCCGTGATGAAGTGGAAGAAATAGTGGGCGGGTATGTTGATATCTCTTCTGCATTGCATGACGATGCTGCACTGATAAAGGGCGAGGATGGGAGTATTATTATCTTTTATGACAAAACCTTTACTGGTGAACTGACTGCCGGGGATAAAATAGCTGTTCAGGGAGCGTTGCAAAATGGATTCGGATATGAAAATCCTGCTACAAAAAAATATTCCTGCCTAATAGGTGTGATGCCTGATGTTGATGATTGCTACAACTTTACAGCACATCAAGACGATGAATAATTAAAAAACCGCCCCTTCGCCAAAAGGGGCGGCACTGGAAGCACACGCCAATGTGCTTATAGAATACCTCCGAAGAGATACACTCCAAATCCAATGAATATTGTATCATCTTCGGACAGCCACTGCAAGTGGAACACACGTTCCTCGCTGGCTGTTATTTTTATACTCAAAAACAGAAAGGAAGATGATTATGTGGGTAGAAGAAAGAAAAACCGGATTCAAATTTGTTGAACGCTACACCGACCCAATGACAGGAAAGACCCGGAGGGTTTCTGTTGTAATGGAGAAAAATACGGCACAGTCAAGAAAACTGGCTGCTGTTGCACTGTCTGAAAAGATTGACAAGGCACTGCTGCCACAGGTGGACAAGATCCGCTTGAAAGACCTGGTGGATCTATACAGAAAAGAACAGTTCCGAACGCTTAAGCAGTCAACCTATCGCAGAAACAGTGCTGTGTGCAATACGCTAATGAAGATACTGGATCCTGGAATCTATGTTGACAAGCTCACCGCAGGTTACATCCGTGAGCGATTTCTCAATACTGGTCGGGAACACAGTACATTAAACGAATGGATGATTCGTCTAAAAGCTTTGCTTCGTTGGGGATATCGCAATGACTATATTAAAGACATATCCTATCTCAACAAAATAGAAAGATTCAGCGATATTCCGCACCGCCAAAAGATTGAGGATAAGTTTCTTGAATCTGCCGAACTGAAAGAATTGCTCTCCGGCATGACAATTCTAAAATGGAAACTCCTTACCGAGTTCCTTGCACTATCCGGGTTGCGATTCGGTGAAGCCGCCGCTCTCACGAAGTCTGACGTTGACTTGAAAAACAGGAAAATCCACGTGACTAAAACCTACGACAGTGTGGCTGATATTACTACAACGCCCAAAACAGCCTGTTCCGTACGTGACGTATATATTCAGGATGAATTGCTTACGGTTTGCAGAAACGTGCTTCTAGGCTGTCACAGCGGCACTGTAGTTTCAATCAGTAGCGTATTCTTTCCCGGTACAATCCGGGAACATATTGAATTTGATTGTTATGCAAAATATCTAAGGGAAACATCTCAGAGAGTTATTGGACGCAGGATCACGCCTCATACACTCAGGCACACTCACGCAAGTTTGCTGATGGAACAGGGAATTGATATTGATAGCATATCCAAAAGACTCGGACATAATGACAGCAGGATTACTAGAGAGATCTATCTGCACGTAACAAAGAAACTTGAAGAACAGAGAAATGCACAGATCAAAGAATTAAAAATTTTATAGTTTGCCCCCTTTATGCCCCCTTTTGACAATAAAAAATCTCTGAACCCCTTGCAAACACTGGATTTACAGGAGATTCAGAGATTCAGTCTAATGCCGCAGACCGGAATCGAACCGTTTTAAGTAATCAAAAATACTGATAGAAAGGGGCTTTGGAGACTTCATCACGGTTGCGGTGTTCAAAAAGTGTTCAAACGTTTGTCGCATACAAACTAAAAAGTTGTTACTTTCTGCATAGTGTATTTCCTAAAATGATAATTACTACGACATCAACCAAAATAATCCCCAATGCAATATATACAAAAAATGCAGGCAAAATATTTTCAAGCAAGCCCATTGTCAATGCAAGAATTGCTATAATAGACATTCCAATTCCCATTGTTCTGCATAACTTCTTTTCATCATATTTTTCCTTTTCTTCTTTTGAAGCCGTATTATATCCGGAAATAAACCAACTCCCGTGTCCAGAAAGTAAAATAATAGAAAATACAGCAAATATCACAAAGACAATCCACACTATCCAATCAGAACCTGTTGCTAAATCTACTAATTTCATTTATAAGCACCTCCTTAAATTCCGTTTTTCTTAATTCGATAAACTGAAATTTATAACAGTCCTTCTGCTTTTACCCGAATTGCATAAAACTCTTGGAATGTATCTGGTTCGTCCATTATTGTTTCTTTCATAATTTTTAATCTCCGTTTACCAACTCGTCTATCCAATACAGCAAATATTTTTACGATTAAATTTTCACTTTTAAGGCTTGTTTCAATATCTTGATTATCAAACTCTGCAAATGCATTATAAAAACAGCGTTGGTCAAAAATTCCCAATTTTATAGCTACATCGTCCATATACGCATTTTCTACTTTTATGCGTTTCTCATATTTTTCGTCTTGGGGAAACATGCCTGCTTTCGACCAATTGTTCCAATAGCATCCTTTGATGATTTCTTTTCCATCATATCTTATTGCCGCCCGTCCCTCATGGTCGGGACTCTTACTATATGATGTTACATAATACTGAATATGACCTTGCAGACTTTGAGCCAGATATTCCGTTTCCAACTTTTTTCTTATACCACTCCATGTTGCCATTCATTATTCTCCCCAAATACCGATTTGTCTGTTTCATGTTATACACAGTATAATTCCATTTTATAAAATATTCAATTAAAAAGGTATGCGAATATTTTTTATTTCCGCATACCCATTTATCACTTTATTCTTTTACATATCGAATTAACTCACCAATTTCACATTCAAAATAGTTGCATAGTTTACAGATTAAATTTGCGTCCAGTCTTTGAAATTCATTTCTGCAATATCTATTGAAATTTGACCTTGGGATATCGAGTTCCTTACAAATCATATTCTTACTGATACCTTTTTCTTGTAACAGTTCTTCTATTCTTAATTCTAAATGTCCATAATTCATGTTCCGCACCTCTACATAAAGTATATTTATTAAATCTTTATGTAGTAATTCACTATATAGTGAGGTACTATATAGTCAGTCCCTTGTTAATAACACAAAAGAGGTATGTACATGAAAAAGAAAATCATAGCAACAATCACAATGCTCTGTTTACTGACCGTTCTCTATAATTATCTCAGACTGCCGGACTATCATATTACTAACAGCATATCCTTTAGCAGTGCAGATACCAGAAATACTGAATTGACTGTAATTGTTTACAAATGTTGGGAAATTGATGGAGTAATCAAAGACATTGAAAACGAACATAACAAAATTAATGGTACACCTACCACCTTGGAAATCAACCTCTATTATCCAACTTATTACTTGCACAATAATAGCAAGCCGTTCCGAACTGTAACCATTGAATATAATAAAAAGGAATAGCACTCTATTACTGCTTTTGAAGTAGTATCGGCTATTCTCTCTCCTTATATTCTTTTGTTCGTATTTTCGCAAACTAACGTTCCGCAAGGATGCCCAGTGCGACGGTTCCTAACAGGGCGGCGGGTCGACTGGGCAAGTGGTCGGCTGAGAAGCATTTTCTACTCAACGACATATTTAACGTTTGATTCTCTCCGTCCCTCATATTTCTCCTGTGCCAACAGTTTATCAAGAAATTCTGACACTTCTTCCATGTCTTCACTGTCTATCAAATCCAGTTTTATCAATACATCAATGTCTGTCTGATTCTTCGGTTGTATTGAGATCGGCTGAGATGTATCCACAACCACTTTCAACTGTTTTGTCTTATTTGCTGTTTCAATATCCGTAGTTAATCCCATAACGTGGCTTTTACTCACACCGAATATCTGTGATAATTTTTCCCATATAGACTCATCTCTCGGCGTTCCGTTTCCATTTTCATAGTTCGTAAGCATACTTTGTGAAATGCCTAATTCTTTTGCAAGTTCCGCAACGGTTATATTCTTTTCTTTCCGCAATTCTTTTATTTTATTCATAGCGAACCTCCTTTATAAGCACATTATATTTCATCAAATTTTCTCTGTCAATCTTTTTATCGGATATTCAGATATTTTCTATTGACATTCTGCAATGCTTGTTTTATCATAAGATTATCTTAATATCTGATAATCAGATATCTATAAGGAGGTGAAACGATGATTAGAGGAAATGACTTTATTTTAAATCCAGACAAACTGCAAGAGGAATTTCAGTTAGTAGAAGTTTCTGACTGGGTAGACTTTTCTACAAAAGAAAAATTAGGATTCTACTATACAGTTCTTCTTCCAAAATTAAAGTTTGAAAAAGTCAAAGTAGGCATTAAAGCTAACACAGCGATTGTTACCAACGAAGAACTTGAACAAAAAGGGCAGATTCCAGTCTCATTTGATGGATTACATACTTGGGCTAGTCTCTATAATGGACGTCTTTCTGTCAAAGCAGAAGCTTCCAATATCAGAAAAGTGGGAATGAAATAATTTCCCTACTATGTCAGCCAGTCAGTGCCGGACAACGTCATAGGTGCTGAACTGGCTGACCTCTATACTTGATATATAAAACAACATCTTCCGAAAATAATCGGAACATTCATTACAAAAATTGGGATATGAGGTGAGATTCGTGAGCAAAACAAAAGAGTGTTTTGCATACAATACGAAAATCATTGAAACTCCTACTACAAAAGAAGTATATATTTACGAAAACCCTATTTTTATTCACTCGAAAGAAAAGGCAGATTTAACAGACACAAGTAACCGAAAAAAATTTGATGAAATGTCAGCTCATAAGCAATATGACAGTTTAAAACGCAAGCAGAAGCATTACGAACAGGCTCGTTGGGATATTGCCCGTATTGTTGACTGCAACTTTGATAACAAAACAAAATTTGTAACGCTGACATTTAAAGAAAACATTCAGGAAATCCTGATAACTAACCGAGAATTTAAGTATTTTATCCAGCGATTAAATTATTATTTGTACCATACCAAAACCCAGTTATTAAAATACCTTGCAACGTGGGAGAAACAGAAGCGTGGAGCAATCCATTATCATGTTATTTTCTTTGATTTTCCGTATATAGCAAAAGAAAAATTACAGAATTTATGGTCACATGGATTTATTAAAATCAATCGCATTGATGTAGACAGCAAAGAAAACAGAGGTCGTTATCTTAGCAAGTATTTTGGAAAAGACCTTGATTTGAAAGAACATAAGAAAAAAGCCTTTTTTAAATCTCAAAATCTGAAAGTTCCACACGAAACAAAAGTCATGCTGACCGAAGACATTTTACATGACTTACAAAAAGAAAATATCGTCTTTCAGAAAGAATACACAAGGCAAATTTACGATACCAACGCTTTCTTATCTACTGGTTCATGCTTAAAGGACAGCAGTGTTATCTACATCAAAGTTAAAAAAGAAAATCCTTGCGTAAAGGGGGAATCTTATGGATAATCCCGTTACGTTTTCAGATATAACATTATTGAATACGTTAGCCACCTGTGCTAACATGACCACAGATGAAGTCTTCAAAGATTTTAAAATTATGGCAAATAAAAAAATCTTGAAGAATCACAAATATGAAATTTATTACTCGGAATCAGAAAAAAGCTGGCGTACTTATTTACCCGATGAAACCAAACCTAACAAACGCCGTCCTGTTAAGAGGAAGAGTAAAGAGAACCTTGAAAAAGAAATCATCAGATTTTATATCGAAAAGCAGAAAGCTGAAAACCGTCAGAATGTCACACTAGAAGAATTATATGCTGAATGGCTTTTGTATAAAAGAGATTATACTTCCGTAAAAGCAAAAACAATTCAAGAATATGTATCTGAATGGAATAGATTTTTCAAAGATACAGAACTTGTTAAAATGAAGATAGGCGAAATCAAACCAATCACGCTTATCCGCTTTTTCAGAGAAGCTACAAAAGACCGACAGTTCACGCACAAGCGAGTCAGTAATGCCCGTTCTGTTTTGAATGGAATCATGAGTTATGCGATTGAAGAAGAAATTATATCTCATAATCCTGTCTCTGATGTGAATTTCAAACAGTTTACCTATAAGCCAGTAGAAGTACAAAGTGACAATGTATTTTCCCGTGATGATACGCATAAGTTATTAAATTATCTTCGGTGTATCATAGAGCCATATTCTCTTGCAATACAGTTATCTTTCTATCTGTTTATCCGTGTTGGAGAAACAAAAGCTATCCGTTGGGAAGATATTGACTACAATAACAGGCTTGTATATCTTCACAGACAGGCGACCTGTGAACGTACATTGAATGATGATTTAACATTCTCAAGCCGAAAAGTAAAAGTAGTAAATCAAATGAAAGGAAATACTTCTCATGGATTCCGTAAACAGTTCCTTACAGACGAAGCACTTAAAATTCTTCACAAAGCAAAGGAATTAAATCCAAATGGAATATATGTCTTTGAACCCAACGGCGAGATTATGACAACAGACAGCTTTAATCGCCGTTTGAAGAAATATTGCAAAGAAGCCGGTGTTCCTTATCATTCCAGTCATAAAATCCGCTTTTACAATGCTTCAACAGCTTTTGACGGAAATAATCTTACAACCCTTAGTTATTTAATGGGACATAGTGAGACAGCTACAACATTGCATTACTTGCGGAATGTCAATAAGAGGAAGAATGACAGGCTTGCTTTTCAGAATCTTGGTATTTCATCATAAAGTGTTCAAAGGTGTTCAAACATTTTAAAACAAAAAAATAAGAGAAATGCTGTAAAATCAACGTTTCTCCCATTTTTAACTAATGCCGCAGACCGGAATCGAACCGGTACGGGTATCACTACCCACGGGATTTTAA
>OGEU01000332.1_pt1 | contig 51101 bp, 46 predicted proteins | sample 1570651 | NCBI WGS metagenome assembly OGEU01 (sample SAMEA2582129, study PRJEB24529) | metagenome | biome: Human gut stool | place: China | collected 2011 | reverse complement strand
TGGAATAACGAATACCAAATATAATTCGTTACCCCAACATTTATTTTAGAACCTTAGTTTAAATTTAGATTTTGATTTAATTACAATTACTTAATTGTAATTGTTCCTGGAACAGACACTTCAACATCCATTGTAACATTTGTTGCAACATTTACGGTTACAACAAGCTTTGTTACTGTGAAGTACTGTCCAGCATTAACTGAAGATGCCTCAGTAATCTTTGTACCATTGTTTAACTGACCTTCAGCCTTAACAATCGCTAAATTCTTAGCTCCGTCTGGCTTATCTGCACGGTTGCAGTATACGTCATCACCATAAGAAACTGAAAGTGCAGCTTCTAATGCAGTCTTTACATTTGCAGCTGTTACTAAGTTCTCTTTTACAGAAGCAGAAGCCTTTGTCTGAGTATCTGTAACAGTAAAGCTAGATGTGATACTAATTTTCTTAGAATCAATTGTCTTCTCGGCAGTTACATAGTATGTTCCAGCTGCAAGATTCTTTGTAGCTTTACCACTTGTAACATCTACAAGCTTAATTGTTAATTTTGAAGTTGCGGTTGGAGCAACACCATATGCAGATCCGTCAGCTGAGAATGCAGCACCTGTTACAGCGTTTTCACCACCATAAACAACAGTTCCATCAGCTTTCTTAACTGTGTAACTTACATCTGTTGTTACTGCCTTATCAACACCACCAGCAAGACCCATAAGCTCGGCTGTAATTGTCTTTGTGGTATTATTATCGTTGTCAACTTTTACATCAACAGATGTTTCGCTGAGATCAAGTCTATAAGAACTTACTGTTCCGGTTGGAGCCTGAACGCTAATAGTAAGGGTTTTAGCAACTACTTCCTTACCATCTTTGTTGTAAGCAATCTTATATACATATGTACCTGCCACGATATTCTTACCAGAAATTGTTGCTTTTTTGCCAACTACTGAAACAAGAGAAGATACATCATCTTTTGTCTTTCCGTTGCTTGAACTTAAGAAAGTAGCAGTTGTATTATAAGAGCCTGACCAATCGTTTCCGTATTGATCTTTCAGTTTTACATTTACAGTTTTTGTCTGGTCTAATATTGCATCGTTAGAAACAACAACGCTATACTTATCAAGTTCGATAGTAGCGACTGCCTTTTCTGCAACTACTTCAACAGCAACAGAGTTAACAATCTTTCCATTTTTATCCTTGAATAAGATGTAAGCAGTACCAGTTTTAACTGCTGTAATACCAACTTCATGCTTAGTGCCAAGGGTTGGATTAGCAATCATTAAAACAGTCTTATCAGAAGATTCAACAGAGTATCCAGAATAATCTGTGATTTCTTTTCCGTCTGCGTTCTTGATGCAGAAGAAAGCAGCCTTACTTGTATCACCTACGGAAATCTTGTTTGTATCTTTTGCTTTCTCGAATGAAGCCTTTGTGCTATCATCAATTCTTACGGCAAAGCTATTGATTGCAGACTGCTCAACAGCTGTAATTGTAACCTTATTTGGTCCAATGTTTCCTTCAGCCTTACCATTCTGATCATACTTTCCAGACTTGTAAGTAATAGTAGCTTCTGCTATATCACCAACCTTGTTTAAGTAAAGTTTGGATCCGTTAGTATAGCCATTTCCCTTTGCATCGATTGCAAAATCATATGATGCATTTGTTGTACCATAAGCAACCTCGTCGATAACAACACCGTTTGCATCCTTGGATACAAGCTTAATCTCTGTCTCAGTTGCATATGGAACTGTAGCTGTATTAAGAGCAATGTTAGCAACCTTTCCGTCAGAAGCTTTGAAAGACTTTGTAACACCATCTAATGTAACATCGTAGTTAGCAGCATCCTTAAGTTCGCTAAAAAGTGTTAATGTAACCTTTGTAGCGTCCTTAGCATCTACAGTAACCTTAGATACAGGATATACAACATTTGTTGTAGCATTCTTAACTGCGAAATCGGTTGTCTTAAGATCCTTTGTAGAACCCGTAACTGTTGCTACAAGCTCAGTAAGTTTAGTCTGTGCTACGTCTGCAAGCACATAATTCTTAACTTCGATATCCTTTGTTGCAGTTGTCTTACCAGCCTTAGCTGTGATTGTTACCTTGCCAGTCTTAACACCAGTAACTACACCAGATGCATCAACAGTTGCAATTGTCTCATTGCTTGAAGAGAATGTAACCTTTGTGCTTGCTGGCTTAACGGTAGCCTTAACTGTCTCCTTAGCACCTACTGCAACTTCGTTAGCTGCCTGTAATGTAAGTGTTGGGTTCTTTACTGTAGCCTTGAATGTTAATGTCTTCTTTACAGCCTTCTTACCCTTCTTAGCAGTTACCTTAACAATAGTTCTGGCAAATGACAGAACGGCAATGCAGTGGAAATACAAGAAAATGGACATGAGACAAAGACAAATATTGCGTAACAAGCAACATAAAAGAAACAAAAAATATGCAAGTACGAAAATAGGAAAGAGAATTATGAAATGATGAATTTGAAAAATAGAGAATTTTTTAAGTAACAGACAAGTAACAAAGCGGAGAAACTTCCTAATTATAAGAATTATTTTGTCGACAAATTTCACATAAAGAGGTATAGTATAGGGTGATTATTAAATTGAGTAGGAGAGAGTGAAGTGAGTAGACAGATACACAGTAAATCCAAGGCGTTTAATAAGGAGCTGATCCCAATTATTCTGATGATGGGATTTATTCCGTTGATTGTACATATGTATCAATATAATGCGAACTTGTCACAGTTTGACTGGTTCCCGAGCGAATCGGACGGTCAGGTGGATTTCTTCTTTGGCTGGAAGATGATTGCAATCATTATTGTTGGTATAGTGATGGTAGGTATCTTATTATATAGATATTTGAAAAAGAAGGAGACATTACGATTTGAAAATGCGTTTTATTGTCTGTTTTTCTATGGATTGTTCGTAGCAATGTCGGCATTATTTTCCGGTTATAAATATTGGGTAGTGCGTGGCATCTATGAATTGTTTGAGCCGGTATGGGTTGTATTTACATACATTTTGTTATGCTACTACACCTATCATTTTGTACAAGAAGAGAAGCAGATCAAGACAGTTTTGTCTGTGGCTGGAGTTGGGATGGCAATTGTAACATTGATTGGTGTATTCCAGTATTTCAAGCTTGACTTCTTTAAATCCGGTTTCGGCAAGCATCTGATTACGAACCCGAGTTGGTGGGGCAATCTGGATGAAATTAATTTTAATATGTTGGAAGGAACATCTTATACGACGCTGTATAATCCAAACTTCCTTTCCTTTTATTTTGGCATGTTGGTTCCGCTTGTTGCATGTTTGTTTATTGCATCAAAAAAAGTGTGGCAGAGAGTTTTACTCGTAGCTGCAGAGGTATTGTGTATGATCTGCCTGAAAGGAAGTGGAAGCGATACCGGTTGGATGGCGATTGCTGCAGGCGTTGTTATTTTGGCATTAGTGCTGTTCAGCAGAAAGAAAAAGGCGTTCTATGTGGCCTTGGCAATTGTGATTGTCGGAGGCGTTGTGGCGGTTACTGCGGGAGCAAAGACTTCGATCGGAGAGCGGATCAAGAATACAATTGTCGGCACATACTATATGGAAGACGCATATGCAGTACGGTCATTTTCTACGAATGATAATAATGTAGAACTGAATGTCAAAGGCAATGTATTATATGCTTCTTATGATACAGATGAGAGCGGTGCGACCCAAATACATTGCTCCGATTCGGATAACAACGTGTTAGAGACAACTTTGATTGATCAGGATAATCAGATTTATTCCATCAATGATGTCCGGTTTGATGGAGTAACGCTTAAGGCGATTCAATTAAATGACAATAACGACAATAATATACCTGCGATTACTGTGACTGTAGATGGAGTGGAATGGAATTTCGTGCAGATTGAAAATCAGGGATATTATTTATTGAACTATGCCGGAAAACTTGTTAAGTATGATGGCACATCAAGGTCGTATTTGTTTAAAGAGGATGCAATGAGTTATCGAGGCCATATATGGGACATGACGATTCCGTTTTTAGGAAAGCATGTTTTCATGGGGGCCGGTGCAAATACTTATATGTTGGAATACCCACAGGATGACTATATCGGGCAGAAATACATTTATGCGAACGGGTATGAGGTCAAGGCGCATTGCTGGTATCTGCAGCAGTGGGTAGAGACCGGTTTGATCGGAACGATTGCCTTACTTATTTTCCTGATGTGGTATGTAGTACAGTCCATTCGTATTTATCGTCGTGCAAATTTGCATGAAAGCTTGAGCTGGGTTGGATTTGGTCTGTTTGCTGCAGTACTTGTGTATTTGATTGCCGGCATCGCAAACGATTCAAATGTGTGTACGGCTCCGGTATTCTGGGGAATGCTCGGACTTGGACTTGCAACGAATCGTATGCTTGTAGAGAAAGAGAAGCTTTTTGTCAAAGATGTGGTTACAACAGTTGGTGACGAGGGACAGACCGAGACGTTGGCAGTTGAGCCGAACAAGAAAGTCATGAAAGAGGATGAGGCTGTTGCGGTGAAACCAAAGCAGACATCGAATAAGAAGCAGTCCAGAAAGCAACGAAAAAATCAAAAGAAATAACATTGTGATTGAGAAGAGAGTGTTGGCTCTCTTCTCATTTGCTTTATAGATGAAATGAATTCCGGGGATGCTTAGCAGTGAGGATGGCGCGTTGCTTCGATGTGGTGACATGGGTATAGATTTCTGTGATATGAATCGAACTGTGACCAAGCATTTCTTGAATATAACGGATATCAACGTCTGCTTCTAAGAGACTGGTTGCAAATGTGTGTCGGAACATATGAGGAGTAATATGTTGGTCGATAGAGGCAAGTGTAGTATATTTTGTTATCATACGACGTACAGCCTGATCGGATAGTGCGGCACCATTCTGTGTAGCAAAGAAATGGCTACAGACTTGAATCTGAGGAAGGTAATTATTATGATATTCTATCAGAATTTGTAATACATCCTTATTTCCAATTTGAACAATCCGCTCTTTGGAGCCTTTTCCGTAGATTAGAATTGTGCCGTCATACAAGTCGACATTAGTGTCCCGCAGTGCACATAATTCTGAAATACGTATTCCGGTAGCAAAAAGCAGTTCGATAACGGCAATATCTTGTAACGCTTTTTTCTTTTGATAATCCGTCTTTGCACAGGCGCGCTGCTGATATATAGTGGATAGGAATATTTCAATCGTATGTAAGGGGATGGTTTTTGGTAAAATTACGGGTTCACGAAATTTTATCTGTATTTTATTAAATGGATTCGTAGAAATGCTTTCCTTATATTCCAAATAGTGAAACAGTGCTTTGATAGAAGCAATTTTCCGTTTGACCGTTTTCGGCTTGTATTCCTGGTGCAGGGCGCTTATGTATTCTTCCAACATATCCGGTGTGATATCGGAGATGTTCCGATCGAAAAAATGATTTTGAAACTGTTTAAGGTCGATACGATAGGCTTTAATGGTTTTGGCATCCAGGCGCTTCTGATCCTGACAATATTCCAGATAGATGTCGATCTGTGTTTGTAAATTATTCATGGGTTCTCCTTTGTGTATTATGCTTATTTGTTCGAATTATATGGTACATGATATGATGATAAATTGGCAGATATGGAGAAAGATAATTGAAAATGGGGGTGGAGGGAAAAGATATCTTCCAAATTTTTAGACGGAATGTTATAATATACAAAATGGATATCGTCTCAGATGGAAGGTGAGAGGAAGTGTTTTCTTCTGTTCAGGCTTGTGATTATGACATTGCACGTGGAGCACAAAAACTCAATCTTTCCGTTGAGGAGTTTGAGAAGAAAATGGTTGCTGCAGGGTATCATGTACCGAAGAAAGAAGAAGTACGTATTTGATGGATAAAAAAAGAATTGATGAGTTTTTCATCATCAATGCTAGTTTTGCACAGTAGCTGCAGTTATTCAAACGAAAGTGTGAATACAACCATTGGGTATGTTCTTTTTCAATGTATTCGGTAGTTATAATGCAGGCATCACTTTTATAACATTTTTCCCAATATATTCAAATCCCTAACGACTCTCGTATTCTAGAATTAAGTGCCCATTATACTTTAAAACTCTGTTAAATTCAGAAATAGCAGCAATTGCATCGCAATAATTTAGAACGCTACCAACGCACAATATATTGTCAATCGAATTTTCAGCAAATGGCAAATCCCCAAACATCATCTACATTATTATAAAATATCTTTACTTGATCTAATTTTGGCATATAATCAGCTCCTTATCTGCGATTAGTCTGTTAAAAAAGATTTAACAGATAATTTCTTATTATCCATCACCCATCCCACCTATGCTATAATGTGAATATCAGCTATCTGACAATTTGTTTCAAAGAAAGCAGGTGAGCGTATGGCACAAGAAAATTTTCAAGAGCCTGTAACAGATATTGTTTTGAAACCGGTTAAGACAATTTCCAAGAAAGTAATTGAAAACATATGGGACAAAAGCAATTTGAGGAAATGTTTATTGAAGCCGGAAGATGGGTTGTCGATTATGAAAGAGATGGAACAGAAGAATCGGAATTGAGAAGCATTGTTTTCTGTGAAGAAAATATGCGAGAACTCGCAGATTATATGTATCATCAAGATCTATTTCGATGGTTTGAAGTTTTGCAACAGGGGATTCGTGCGGAATTAAAAGCGAGTGGTATGTCTGTTCGAAATCAGGAAATCTGTGAGAAACATTTCCTTGAAGTAATAGAAAAACGTATGCGTGAGAAGGCTCCGATTACGGTAGAACGTAGTATGCAGCAGGAGACAGTGAATGGCGTTCGTATACTGAACAAACAAAATTCTCAGATGTTACAAATGCTTATGGAAAACAATGAGCTCTTGCGAAGTTACCATAATGCGAAGGAAGAGACAGGGAAACTCGTTCAGAAAATCGTGGACTATTGGAATGTATTGCGGGAGAAGCTGGAGGATCAGAAGCATAGAGCCTGGGAGCAAGAGGAATATCTAAACCGTGCGAGAAAAACGAAACGCACAGCAGCTGCCATCTGCCGGAATAGTGAAATATTGCAATATCGCAAAAAATACAGTATGATACCAATGTGTGGAAAGGTTTCATCACAACAAAAGAAAATAAGAAAGTAAGAGTATCAAATAATATGTTACAAAAGAACGAAATCGGAAACGAGAAAGCCAAGTATATCAGAATTGCAGTCTTAGTGATCTATGACATGATCGCCATCTTTCTGGCAGAAGTACTGTCGATCTGGACGCGATTTGATTTCAGCCTGAAAAACGAGCAGGGAATTCCTTATCTGGAGACTGCGATGCAGTATCTGTGGATCAATATTGTAATTACATTGATCATCTTTGTGATCATGCATCTGTACAATAGTTTGTGGCAGTATGCGAGCGTGCAGGAGCTGCTTAATGTTGTGATTGCATGTTTGCTGAGTGCTGCATTACAGTCGCTGGGGCTGCATATGTTACAGTGGAGTATGCCGCGTTCCTATTATATTTTATATTTCTTCTTCCTGCTTGCGATGATCGCGGGAAGCCGGTTCGTGTATCGTGCGCTTCGCATCATTCGACATAATTATATTGGAGAGATTATTGGTCATGCAGTACCTACAATGATTATCGGAGCCGGAGATAGTGCCTATTTCCTGATCAAAAACATGACCAGTAGCAACCAGATCCGAAATAAGGTTGTCTGTGTGATGGATGCAGACAAGAATAAGATTGGAAGCAAGATTCTTGGAGCTCCGATCGTTGGTGATGACAGCAAGATTCCGTGGGCAGTAGAGAAATTCGGTGTGCAGGAAATTTTTATCGCAATTCCGAATCTTCCGGGACCGCGGAAGAAAGCGATTCTCGAACTGTGCAAGAATACCGGATGCAGGATCAAGATTCTGCCGAGTATGGCACAGATTGTGAATGATGAAGTAAGCGTATCGAATTTCCGAGAAGTGGAGATCGAGGATCTGCTCGGTCGTGAGCCGGTCAAGACGAATCTGGATGAAGTCATGGGTTATATTGCCGGAAAAGTCGTGCTTGTAACTGGAGGCGGAGGATCTATCGGAAGCGAGTTGTGCAGACAGATTGTTGCGCATCACCCGAAGCAATTGATTATCCTGGATATCTACGAGAATACAACGTATAGCCTGCAGCTTGAGCTGCAGAAGAAGTTCCCGAATCTGCATCTTACGGTGTTGATCGGTTCAGTGCGCAATACGCACCGCGTGGATAGCATCTTTGAAGACTATCATCCGGAGATTGTGTTCCATGCAGCAGCACACAAGCATGTACCTCTTATGGAAGATAGCCCGAATGAGGCTATCAAGAATAACGTATTTGGAACCTATAATGTTGCAACCGCTGCCGGAAGAACCGGAACGAAGCGTATGGTATTGATTTCTACCGATAAAGCGGTCAATCCGACCAATATCATGGGCGCATCCAAGCGTATCTGTGAGATGATCATCCAGGGAATGCAGCATCGTTTCCCGGAGACCAATTATGTTGCAGTACGTTTCGGAAATGTGCTTGGAAGTAACGGAAGCGTGATTCCGCTCTTCAAGAAGCAGATTGCAGAGGGCGGACCGGTTACAGTCACGGACAAGAACATTATCCGCTACTTTATGACGATCCCGGAAGCGGTATCGCTTGTATTACAGGCAGGAGCATACGCCAGGGGCGGCGAGATCTTTGTTCTTGATATGGGCGAACCGGTCAAGATTGATGATATGGCAAGAAATCTGATCCGGTTGTCCGGATATGAGCCGGATGTGGATATCTCGATCGTATATACCGGACTCAGACCGGGGGAGAAGATGTTTGAAGAATGCCTGAAGGAAGAGGAGGGATTGCAGAAGACTGCCAATGACCTCATCTTCATCGGGAAACCGATTGATTTTGACAGGGAGGAATTCTTTGAGCAGCTGGTAGATCTGAAGAAGACTGCGTATGAGGATGATCCACAGATGAAGCTGGTGGTGGAAAGATTAGTGCCGTCTTATCGGGCGGAGAAATAGTTGATAAGTTTGGAATAAAAAGGGTATAATGAGTCTAGATAAAAAGTGACTTAAATTGGAGGTTGTGAATGAATCGTTGGACCGTTCATGTGAAGAATTTCGGTAAGATTGAAGAAGCCAGTGTGGAAGTGGCTCCATTAACACTGTTTGTCGGGGATAATAACAGTGGAAAGAGTTATATGATGACTCTGATCTACGGATTACTGAATGCTAATTTCTTCTTTGATAAATATGAATTTGATGACAAATCAGATTTGTACCTGCAATGTTGTGCATATATTGATAAATTGTTGCTTACGGAACATCAAAAGTTTTATATTTTAGAAGGCGCAGAACTGCAGACTTTCCAAAAGTTGCTTAATGAGATATTAGAACGCAATAGTGCCGTTTTCTTGCGAAAATTATTTAATAAAGAAATGAGCATATGTGCTTTGAAAATAAGTTTTCCAAAAGATTTGAAATTGGAGTTCCGAATTCGAAGAGAAATAGAGAGTGAGGAGAATCCGGAAGATATTTCGATTACCTTAACTGAGAATCAAAAGAGCATTGTTTCGGGGTATGGAATCGAACTATCAAAATTTCAACATGAGAGAAACGCGTATACTTTTTTTATTTCTTATATTATGCAAAGTATGCTTCGAGGGGATTTGGGAAGTGAAAGACTAAAGCACAGAATCTATTTTCCAACAGCACGTACTGGATTTATGCTCACATACAAGACTTTGGTAGGGACTGCGATGCAGGATAAATTCACATTGGATGAAAATGAGAAGAATCTTCTTACCAGGCCAACAAGCGACTTTTTACGAGATTTGAGTAGTATGAATACGATGAGACCACGAGAAAAGTTTCAAGAAGTATTAGATTTTATTGAAAGTCATCTTATTGCTGGGAATATCAGTGTATCAGATACGCCAACACAGGATTTTGTATATACGCCAGCTGGGACAAAGCAGAAGTTGCCACTATACGTGACATCTGGAGTAGTTACTGAGATGACGCCTCTTGTACTATTCTTAAAGTATACAAATCCGGGAGCTCTTTTAATTGAAGAACCAGAGATCTCGTTACATCCGCAGCTTCAGTGGCAATATGCGCGAGTCTTGATTCGCCTTTCAAATATGGGATTGCCTATTTTTGTTACGACTCATAGCGATCTTATAGTACAACATGTTAACAATATGATTAAGGCGAATGAAATGAAGAACAAAGCGGCATTTTTGAAAGAGTCTGAGTATGCCGAGGAAGATCTGCTGAGTCGAGATAATATTCAAGTATATCAATTTGATGTACAGGAAAATCATAAGACAAAGATACAGCAGCTACCTTGTGGAGATTACGGATTCGAAGCAATGACATTTTATGACACATTACAGAAGATGAGTGAAGAGATTGATCGAATCGAGGATGAGGACTAGGAATGTTTGAGGAGAAGGTACAGAAGAGATTGCAACTTCTAGATAGTGGAGCGGGTTCAAATAAGTTAGTCGAATTTGCGGAGCGTGAAATACACTTACTAGAAGTTGAGGAGGGGCAGGCTGACTTAACTGTATTATTGAGTTCACCATGCATATTGTTCAAAAAACTGGAAGACAATGGATTACCATATTTTAAAAACAGAAAATGTGCAGATTATGTATTGTTTGAAAAGAAAGATGATAATTGGTTTGTACATATTTTTGAACTAAAAAGGACTGTGAAATCTAAATCATGGGGACATATTAAATTCCAATTCTCTGGAGCATTACAGAATGCATATGCTTTGGCGGGTGTTCTTGGAATTGAAATTCATATGGACAAGGTGAAAACATATACGGTATATCGGAACGACAAATTGAGAGATGCTTCTAATCCAGCAAAAATCCGATATCAAATTCAGGCGAAACAGGGTAATGCAGAATCACCTGAGCAACGAGAATGGAATAGCAATACGGTGGAAATTGATTTTATAGAAAAAGTTCGTTTGGAGCATCGTAAAGTACAACTGAATATTGAGACTGGTGTGGGACGGTGTCAACTGGCATAAGGGTCACATGAATCAATATTATAACATTGCAAAAAGATGCAATGGAATGTCTTTAGTCAAGGACTCTATGGTCTGTTGAGAACAATTGATTGGAAAGAAAAAAATGGTGAGGCAATAACAATAATGATTGGTTAAGTATAAATTGAATCGGATATGTGATAGAACGAAATCCGCTACAGAATGTTTGACATTGTGTAGCGGATTTTGCAATGCAGGGGGGATTTGACATGGAGGAAACGAAAAATTTATGTATCTACACCAACAAAGATGATACACAGGCACATTTCAAGAATCAGGAGCACATCATTCCGGCATGTATCGGTGGGATGAAGAAGCTTCCGAAGGGGTATGTCTCGGATGAAGTGAACACATTATTTTCGGGATTGGAATTGAAACTGGCAAGAAATTCGCCGATTACGCTTGTGCGTATGTTTGTCGGGCCGGGAAAACGCGGAAGTCAGAGGCAGGGAATATGCCATGCAACAGAAATTTGATCCTGTTCGGGAAGCAATCCTTACCGGAAAAGATATTGAACAGATGGTAATGATGCCGGGAAAGGAAAATTCACATGCGGATGTATTAAATAAATTAGAAAATGCAAAAGGCTTTGGAGTGTGGAGGCATATGATATGCATCACACGGATTCCGAATGGTCTGGTAGCGGAAGTGATGCTGTATGGAGACGCAAACCCAATGTTTGTAGTGTTGTCGAAGGAAGATAGTCACGACTTCGGTGAAATGGACGGATATGTATGCGACTGGGAGAATCGGAGAGAGATGCGGTTCCTTGATTATCTTAGGGAGATAACACGCGAAGATAGCGAACTATATGAGAGGGATGAAGTGGAAGAATAACCAATGCAATGTGAAAAACGCAGGGGGAATCGGCGATAAATGACGAAACGCGTTGAAAAACGGAAAGAATGTGGATATATCTGTATATATATGATATAATTATTTAGTTTATGATAGAACTTAAAGATAGAGAAAAGAGGAAATACATTGTTTGACTTCACGAAGCAACGAGAAGTATTTGAAAATAAAGTATGGCTCAGTTCACCGACAATGCATGGATCGGAGCTTACATACATAAAAGAAGCTTACGAAACCAACTGGATGTCAACGGTTGGTGCGAATATTAATGAGGTGGAGAGGCTTGCCTGTGACAAGGTCGGATGCAGGTATGCGGTAGCTTTATCCGCAGGAACAGCGGCTCTTCATATGGCAGTGAAGCTGGCTGGGATGGATGCGTATGGCATGCCGGAGGTGGGACACGGTGCACTAGAAGGAAAGAAAGTGTTCTGCTCCGATATGACATTCGACGCGACCGTGAATCCGGTTGTTTATGAGGGGGGAGTTCCGGTATTTATTGATACGGAATACGATACATGGAACATGGATCCGGTAGCCTTGGAAAAGGCATTTGATCTATATCCGGATGTAAAAGTGGTTGTCACTGCGCATCTGTATGGTACGTCGGGAAAAATCGATGAAATCAGGGCGGTTTGTGAGAAACACGGGGCGATTCTGATCGAGGATGCGGCAGAATCGCTCGGTGCGACATATAAAGGAAAGCAGACAGGACAGTTCGGCGATTATAACGCAATCTCATTCAATGGAAATAAGATCATAACCGGTTCCGCAGGAGGAATGCTTCTTACGGATGATGAAGAAGCGGCAAAGAAAGTGCGGAAATGGTCCACGCAGTCCAGAGAGAATGCGCCGTGGTATCAGCATGAGGAACTGGGATACAATTACCGTATGAGCAATGTGATCGCGGGCGTGGTAAGAGGACAGTTCCCTTATCTGGAAGAGCATATTGCGCAGAAGAAAGCAATCTACGAGCGATACAAGAAGGGATTACAGGGACTTCCGGTACATATGAATCCATATGATGCGACCAACAGCGAACCGAATTTCTGGTTAAGCTGTATGATCATCGAGCCAAGGGCTATGTGTAAGCAAGTCCGTAGTGGACTAGAAGCACTCTATATCGGTGAGGTAGGAAAGAGCTGTCCAACGGAAATCCTAGATGCGATCGCAAGTATCAATGCGGAAGGACGCCCAATCTGGAAACCGATGCATATGCAGCCAATTTACCGAATGAATCCTTTCGTGACAAGAGAAGGAGACGGCAGGGCGAAGACGAATGCTTATATCAGTGGTGGTACGCTGGGAAGAGATGGAAAGCCACTTGATGTGGGCATGGATATCTTCCATCGTGGATTGTGCCTGCCGAGTGACAATAAAATGACGGCGGAGCAGCAGGATCGAATTATAGAAGTAATTAAAGAATGTTTTGCATAGGTAGGAGTTTACGATGCAACATAAGCAGGGATTTTATGAAAAATATGTAAAACGACTGGTAGACATTGTGTGTTCATTGGTTGTTCTGGCAATATTCTGGTGGTTGTACATAATTCTAGCAATCTTGGTTCGTGTAAAATTGGGATCTCCGGTGTTGTTTAAACAACAACGACCGGGCAAAAATGAAAAGATTTTTAATATGTATAAATTCCGGACTATGACGGATACAAGAGATGAGAATGGAGAATTGTTGCCGGATGAAGTTCGACTGACGAAGTTCGGAAAGGCACTTCGGGCTACATCGTTGAAGGGCAACGATATAATAAGAAAAACCACAAAAAGCCTAGAAAACAAAGGGCTTCGTGAGGTTAGTCCCATATATTTCTTTAAGGGTTGCAACCGGTTTCCTAATGATTTCATAGCAATGATACAATAGAGGGGAGACGTTTGGCTTAAATAAATGCTAAAAGTCGTTTTGTCATGTAAAAAGTGTAGCCAAATTATAGATTGTTAGATAGATAAAAACAAGAAAAATTTAAAGAACTTAAACAGACAATCAAAGCGTGAAATCTTGTAATGGTAGTTGTAGATTGTCCTGAGTAAGAATAAAGAAAATCAACTATAGCACTTACTTACAAAGCATACCATATTGTTGAAAAGAGTAATGTAATGCATCTATCGTCTGTGTGATTGATGGCATGCAAGCTGTAATTGCAGAAGGGGCAACAGAGAGTCTTTGGGAACTATATACAAAGGAATTCAGACAGGTACATTTGGAGAATATAACTGTATCAGCTTGAATGGCAACAAAATCATTAACTGATCAGTAGGTGGAAGGTCACTGATAGATGATTTGAAAGTGGCAAACAAGTTCACAGTTGGTCTCTGCTTAGACAAGAGAAAATACTGATTGGCACTAACATGAAGAACTTGGATCCAACTATAGAATGTCAAGCGTAATTGCCGATGTTGCCGGAGTGCGATTGATTATTTAGATAAGTATATCACGCAGAAGAATGCTATCTATGAAGGATACAAGGAAGGGCTAAAAGGACTTACGATAGAAATGAATCCATACGATTCAGAAAAAAGTGAACCAAATTTCTGAATTGGCTGCATGATTATATGTCCTGAAGCAATACGTAAGCAGGTAAGGGAGGGCAGGAAGTGATTTATACTCCTGAACGTGGTAAGAGTTGTCCAACAGAGATACTTGAAGTTATGATTCTATAATAATCCAGAACGCTATTCTATTTGGAAACCTATGCATATGCAGCTAATTTACAGAATGAATGGTTTTATCGGAAGAGAGGGCACTGGTAGGGCTAAGACCAATGCTTATATCAGTGGTGGAGTTATCGATATATATGGGAATCCGTTTGATGTTGGTATGGATATATTTCACAGAGGTTTATGTCTGCCAAGCGACAACAAGATGACACCAGAGCAACAAGAGGAAGCAGTAGCAGTTATGAAGGCTTGTTTTGAATAAATAATTTAATTCAGATGTTGACATGGTGTAATAAAGGAGTAGATCAGATGAACAAAAAAATAACTGTTGCGGGAACTGGATATGTTGGGTTATCACTGGCTGTATTATTAGCTCAAAATAATGAGGTAATGGCTGTAGATATTGTGCAAGAGAAGGTAGATAAAATCAACAAGAGAATCAGTCCAATTAAAGACGAATACATTGAAAGATACTTGGTAGAAAAAGAATTAAATTTGTTAGCAACTACAGATGGAGAGGCTGCTTACAGAGATGCAGAATTTGTTATAATTGCGACGCCGACCAATTATGATGCAAAGCAAGATTATTTTGATTGTAGTGCTGTGGAAGCTGTTATTGATCTTGTTATTAAGGTCAATCCTAATGCAATGATGATAATTAAATCAACGATTCCTGTTGGTTTTACGGTAAGAGTTAGAGAAAAGTATAGTACAAATAACATAATCTTTAGTCCTGAGTTTTTAAGAGAGTCGAAAGCATTGTATGATAACCTTTATCCGTCACGCATCATTGTTTCGTGTAATAAAGAAAGTAGAGATAAAGCCAAGGAATTTGCAGGGTTATTACAAGAAGGCGCGTTAAAAGAAAATGTAGACACTTTATTTATGGGGTTTACAGAAGCAGAGGCTGTTAAGCTGTTTGCTAATACATACCTGGCACTTCGTGTTTCCTATTTCAATGAATTGGATACATATGCTGAATCGAAAGGTTTAAATACACGGGAGATAATTAGTGGTGTGTGTTTGGATCCTAGGATTGGTTCGCATTACAATAACCCTAGTTTCGGATATGGTGGATATTGTTTACCCAAGGATACAAAGCAACTTTTGGCAAATTTTCAGAATGTTCCGGAAAAACTTATTGAAGCAATTGTTGAGTCGAACAGAACAAGAAAAGAGTTTATAGCAAATCAGGTTCTAACAAAAGCAGGATATTATGGTTATGATGATGATTTCGAATATGATGCATCGAAAGAACAGCATTTAGTAATTGGTGTATTCAGACTTACCATGAAGTCAAACTCTGACAATTTCCGTCAGTCTTCAGTTCAAGGGGTAATGAAACGAATCAAGGCTAAAGGGGCAACAGTGATAATTTATGAGCCTACGCTTGAAGATGGAACTACATTTTTTGGCTCGAAAGTTGTCAATAGCTTGGATGAGTTTAAAAATCAATCGATGGCGATTATTGCAAATAGATATGACCCTTGTCTTGACGATGTTCAAGATAAGGTTTACACAAGAGATATTTTTAAAAGAGATTAAAAGAATAGTTGCTTTGGAGGATTTATTAGATGAAAATTCAGCTTATGAATGTACAGCGACAGCATGAAACTTATGCTTCTGAATATGAGGAGGCAGCACTTAGGGTGCTTCGCTCAGGTGGATATATTGGTGGAGAAGAGGTTTCTTCCTTTGAAGAAGAATTTGCAGCATATGAGGGAGCTAAATTCGGCATTTCATGCGGAAACGGAACGGATGCAATTGTATTGGCATTACGAGCACTTGGCATTGGTAAAGGTGACGAGGTTATAACGGTTTCTTGGACTTTCTTTGCAACTGCAGAAAGCATTGCCGCAGTTGGAGCAACGCCTGTATTTATTGATGTTTGTCCAGATACGTACTGTATGAATCCAAAATTGATTGAAACTGAGATTACTGAGAAGACAAAGGCAGTTCTTCCGGTTCATTTTTATGGTAATTCCTGTGATATGGATGCAATTAGAGAAATCTGTAAAAAGCATAAGCTTTATCTGATTGCTGATTGCGCACAGTCAGCTGGAACAGAATACAAAGGGTCTCGTAAAGGTACTTTGGGAGATGTATCTTGTTTCTCTTTCTTCCCTACTAAGAATCTTGGTTGTGATGGAGATGGGGGGATGGTTCTTACAGATAATGAGGATGTTGCAAGAGCATGCCGTTCCTTAAAAGTCCATGGATCGGGTGAAGATGGTTTATGGACACTAAAGCGAGAATATGCGTTGAGAGGTGAAGAATTACCTACAAACTTGCTTGTCGGAGAGAGTAAGTATTACAACTACTTGATTGGATACAACTCAAGATTGGATGCTATTCAAGCGGCAATCCTTCGTAAGAAGTTAACTCATCTTGATGAGTTTATTGGTGGAAGAAGAAAAAACGCGGATTTGTTTAACCTTGCATTTGCTGAAACTGAATGTGTTACCCCTACGGAAGCTAAAGATGCATATCATTCTTACTATATTTATGCGCTTAAGCATAATAATGCTACAGAAATAATGGAAAAGCTTAAAGAAAACGGTGTTCCGTGTGGAACATATTATCCAGTACCACTTCATCTTCAAGGAGCATTTGCTTCTCTTGGATATAAAGAAGGTGATTTACCGGTAACGGAAGATTTAAGTAAGACTACATTTGCGATTCCTGTTTTCCCTGAGATGTATGACGAAGAAAGAGATTATATTGTCGAACAGGTTAAAAATGCATTGGCAGAATAAAGTGGAGGATAAAAAATGAAGTACGCACTTGTTGGATGTGGAAGAATCGCGGTTAATCATATTAAAGCATTTAGAAATAATGGGCTGGAGTTAGTAGCTCTTTGTGATCTTGACTTAGATCATATCGATGTTCTTCTAGAAAAAAACGATTTTTTAACAGATGCTCATAGATACACAGATTATAAAAAGATGGTAGAGGAACATCCTGAAATAGATCTTGTTGCTATTGCAACTGATAGTGGTGTACATGCAGAGATTGCTCTTTACTGCATGGATCATGGAATGAATATCATTGTTGAAAAACCAATGGCTATGTCGATGGAAGATGCGACGGCAATGATTAAAAAGAGTGAAGAGAAGAGAGTGAAGCTTTCTGTTTGTCATCAGAATCGATTCAATGTTGCTGTTCAGGAAATGAGAAAAGCTGTCGAGAGTGGACGCTTTGGCAAGCTTTCTCATGGCTCTATTAATGTAAGATGGAATAGAAATTTAGCATATTACGAGCAGGCTCATTGGAGAGGTAAATGGGCTTCTGATGGTGGTTCGCTTATGAATCAATGTATCCACGGAATCGATCTTCTTCGTTGGATGATGGGTGATGAAGTTGAAGAGGTTTATGGTGTAACCCGTCAGCGTTTTCATGATTATTTGGAATGTGAAGATGTTGGTATGGCTGTTCTTAAGTTTAAAAATGGCGCCATTGGTACTATTGAAGGAACGGTAAATGTTTATCCTAGAAATCTTGAAGAGACCCTGTATATTTTTGGCGAAACTGGAACAGTAAAATTGGGTGGTACTTCTTGCAACAATATCGATGTTTGGGAGTTTGCAGAAGAGGCAGAAGGAGATGGTGATAAATCTGGTCTTCATGAAACTACATCAAATGTATATGGGAATGGTCACACAAGTCTGTATGCAGATGTAATTGATGCAATAAAAAATGATAGAAGACCATATGTTGACGCATACGCTGGCCGTAATGCACTTGAAATTGTACTTGCAATTTACAAGAGTCAATTAACCGGACAGCCTATTAAGTTACCATTAGAGAATTTTGCCAGCATTGAAATGAAAGGTATGTTTGGAGAGGGAAGCTTATACGAGGAGAGATGATATGAAAAGAGTTATTACATATGGAACATTTGACTTGCTACATTATGGACATATCAATCTGCTTAGAAGAGCAAAGGCGCTTGGTGATTATTTAATTGTTGCTGTTTCATCAGATGAGTTCAATTGGAGCGAGAAACATAAAAAAACATATTTTTCATATGAAGAGAGAAAAGCACTACTTGAATCAATTCGTTATGTAGATCTTGTTATTCCGGAAGAAAATTGGCAACAGAAGAGAACAGATATGCATGAGTATCATGTAGATATCTTTGTAATGGGGGATGACTGGAAAGGAAAGTTTGATTTCTTGGAAGAAGAGGGTGTTGAAGTTGTTTATCTGCCAAGAACACCAGAGATTAGTTCAAGCAAGATTAAGAAGGATTTATACGATGCAAATGCTGTTGATGGTGAAAGCAGAACTAGTCATAATGAGATTAATACTGATCCAAAGTAAAAATGCTTGGTACAATAATATATGTAAAAGGAGTAGTCATATGCAGCATAAACCATATGGACCATATGAGAAATATTTTAAACGACCATTGGATTTATTGTGTGGGATTTTTGCTGTTATAATTTTTAGTTGGCTTTATCTTGCTTTAAGTATTTTAGGGTTGATTTTTATGAGAGGAAATCCATTTTTTACACAAGCTCGCCCAGGGAAGAATGGTCAAGTATTTATGCTTATTAAGTTTAGAACTATGGATAATAGGAAAGATAAAGATGGTAATTTATTGCCAGATGAAGTTCGTTTGAATCGGTATGGTAGATTCTTGAGAAAGGTCAGCCTTGATGAGATTCCGGAGGCCTTTAATATTATAAAGGGAGATATGAGTTTAATCGGACCAAGACCATTATTAGTTCAATATCTACCTCTTTATTCGGAAGCACAGATGCATAGACATGATGTAAGACCTGGGTTATCAGGATATGCTCAAGTAAATGGAAGAAATTCTATCACATGGACTCATAGATTTGAACTTGATTGCGAGTACGTTAACAAGATTACATTTTTAGGAGATTTGAAAATTATCATTCAAACAGTCGAAAAAGCGTTTATTAAGCGTGAAGGGATTAGTTCTGCCACATCTGATACAATGGAAGATTTTGATGGAACAAATTAAGGAGAAGAGTATGGAACCCAAAACCCCATATTATGTAATTCATAGGGAAGAAATTGACGTTAATTTTAAAAAGTTAGAAAATGCTTTAAAGAAATATTGGAATAACTACATCATTGGTTATTCATATAAAACAAATGCTCTTCCTTGGATTATTAAACATTTCGACTCATTAGGGTGTTTCGCAGAAACTGTGTCGGAAGATGAGTATAACTTAGCAAAGTTGATTGGAGTTCAAAATGGAAGAATTATTTACAATGGACCAATTAAATCAAAAGAAACATTTATAGATGCTGTAAAAAATGGTTGTATTGTAAATATTGATTCGCAACGTGAAATCTCATGGTTGAGTGATTTAAGTTTAGGTTTAGATAGAAAAGCAATAGGAATTAGGGTTAATTTTGATATTGAAAAAATGTGTCCGGGGCAGTCTCAGTGTGCTGACGAAGGTGGAAGATTTGGATTTTGCTATGAAAATGGAGAATTTTCTAAAGTAGTAAAGGAATTGAAAAATAAAAATATTAGGATTTGCGGTATTCATTTACATACAAGTTCCAAAACTAGAGGAATAGATATATATCGATCTATTGCTGAGATGGCATGCAAAATTCAGACAGATTTTGAGTTGAACTTAGATTATGTAGATATTGGTGGTGGATTTTTTGGGGGGCTTCCTTCCAAACCCCAATATGAAGAGTATATTGAACAGATAACTAGTAGACTGTCAAAATGTTTCGATGCCAACAAAACAAAGTTGATTGTTGAACCAGGGATGGCAGTCATTGGTGGATATGTTAGTTATGTAAGCACAGTAATTGATGTGAAAGATACAACGTATAATCGTTTTGTTGTTACAGATGGAACAAGAACGAGTATTGACCCTTTGATGACTAAATCTGCATACTTTGTTAATTATGAAAGTATAAATAGGAATGACACTATCGCCAAACAAGTAATCTGTGGATATACATGTATGGAACACGATCGATTGTTTGTTGCTAAAGATGAGCCGGAGCTTTGTGTAGGCGATCGTATTATCTATAATAAGGTGGGGGCGTATACAATGTGCTTAACACCACTGTTTATTAAATATTTTCCAGCAGTTTATGTAGAGGAAGAGGGACAACTTCGTATAGTTAGAGAACCATGGACTGCCAAAGAATATGTAATGAAGTCGGAATTGGGAGATTGAATTAATGAATATACTGATACTAAGTTCGGGAACAAGAAATAAGATTGTACAATATTTCAAAAAAACATTAAAGGGCAGAGGAAATGTTATATGCACAGACATGAGTAATCTTGCTCCATCTATTTACGAAGCAGATAAGTTTTATATAGTACCGAAAATGACAACTCCTGGATACATAGAGATTATACTTGACATTTGCAAAAAAGAGAAAATTGAAGGTGTGTTAAGCCTTATCGATCCAGAGTTATCTCTACTAGCAAAAAATAGAGAAAAGTTTGAGGCAATTGGCACAACTGTGATTGGATCGTCATATGAATTATGTGAGTTATCTTTAGATAAGATGCAAATGTATAAGTGGCTTAGTTCTCATGGATACAGATGTGCAAAGTCTTATATGGATTTAGATGAATTTTTGGTAGATGTTAATTTAGGAAAGGCAAAATATCCAGTTTTTGTTAAACCATCAAGGGGCAGTGCTAGTATTGCCATTTCTAAAGTATATGATCAGGAAACTCTTAAGTTGATATTTAGTAATTCTAGAAATCTAATGATTCAAGAATTTCTCGATGGTCAAGAAATTGGTGCCGATGTATATATAGATATGATTAGCAAAGAAGTTATTTCAATTTTTACTAAGAAAAAGATTTTAATGCGTGCAGGCGAAACTGATAAGGCTGAGTCATTTAAAGATGAGAAACTTTTTGAATTAATTAAAGAATTTGTAGTTGAAGTAGGGTATTGTGGTCAAATAGATATCGATATTTTTGAAGTTAATGGAGAGTACTATATCAGTGAGGTTAATCCTCGCTTTGGTGGTGGATATCCACATGCCTATGAAAGTGGTGCAGATCACATGGAATTAATTGTAAACAATCTTCGTGGTGACAAAAACAAGTGTGTGATTGGTGATAACTATGAATCTGGCACTTATATGATGAAATTTAATGAGGTTATGCTCAGAAAGGACTAAAGATGGATATTCTTATATTGACAAATTTCACATCTACTTTTTCTAAGACAGATAATGATAGATTCTTATATTTGGCAAAAATCTTAGCAAAAGAAAACGAAGTAGAAATTGTTACAAGTGATTTTTGTCATGAAAAGAAAGAATATAGGCGCAAAACGGAAAGTAAATGGTCATTTAAGATTACATTTCTTCATGAGGCTGGCTATTCCAAAAATGTTTGTTTTAAACGTTTTTATAGTCACTTTATATGGGGGAAGAGCGTAAAAAAATATTTAGCTAATAGAAAGAAACCAGATGTAATATACTGTGCAGTGCCGTCTATCTCAGCTCCTTATAAGGCTGCGCAATATTGTAAGAAGAATAATATTCGCTTCATTATAGATGTTCAGGACTTATGGCCAGAGGCGTTTAAAATGGTGTTTAACATTCCATTAATATCGTCGCTGTTGTTTTGGCCATTTAAATGGATTGTAAATAAGGTATATAGTAGTGCAGATGCGATTTGTGCTGTTTCTAGTACATATGCAGATAGGGCGCTTAGTGTTAATAATAGGTGTGAGAAAGGCACTGTAGTATTCTTGGGAACTGATCTTAATACTTTTGACGAAAATGCAAGTACGCATTCACCATTAATTAAAAATGATGGTGAAGTGTGGCTAGCCTATTGCGGAACACTTGGTAGTAGCTATGATTTAAAAATAGTTGTAGATGCGTTATCGATAATTGAAAATCCACCTAGGTTTATTATTATGGGAGATGGCTACTCGAAAAATGATTTTGAGTTGTACGCGGAAGAAAAAGGAGTGAAATGTGAATTCCTTGGAAGAGTTGCATATGATCAAATGTGTGCAGTTTTGACTTCTTGTGATATTGTTGTTAATCCGATAGTACATAATGTAGCACAAAGTATAATTAATAAATATGCTGATTATGCTGCTTTGGGGTTGCCAGTAATTAATACCCAAGAATGTGAAGAGTATAGAAATCTGGTAGATAAGTATCAAATGGGATTCAATTGCAAGAAGGATGATGTTATAGATTTATCAGATAAAATTAAAGTATTAACAGACAATCAAAAGCTGAGGATAAGAATGGGAAATAATGCCAGAAGGTGTGCAGAGGAAAAGTTTAACAGACAGCGTACTTATTCTGAACTTACAAATCTTGTGGGAGGGGTACCGCTAACAAAGTCTGGTAAATGGCTAGGCTATTGTGGAACTCTCGGCAGTAGTTATGATATTCCTTTGGTAATTGATGCATTATCTATAATAAATAAGCATGAAATTGAGCCGCTTTTATTTGTTGTAATGGGAGATGGACCTAAATATCAAGAGTATAAAACTTATGCTGTAGAAAAAGATGTATTTACTCTTTTTACAGGTCGTATTTCTTATGATGAAATGTGTGGAGTTCTTCATAAATGTGATATAGTTGTTAATCCAATCAAACGGGGATCAGCAGCATCAATAATCAACAAGCACGCAGACTATGCAGCATCAGGTATTCCTTGTGTTAATACGCAAGACAGTTATGAGTATAGAAAATTAGTTGAAGAGTATAGGATGGGTTATAATTGTAGCAATGCAAATGCAGAGGAATTAGCAGATAAATTAAAAGAGCTTTTGTGTGATAAAACTATGAGGGATACCATGGGAATAGCTGCAAGAAAATGCGCAGAAGAAAAATTTGATAGAAGGAATACGTATAGCGAATTAGTAGATGTAATTATTGGAGAATAAATAGTGAGACAGAGGATAATAAATTTTTTGAAAAATCATCCAATTTTTGTTAGGCTATGTTGGAATATGGCTAGAACTTTTTTATATATTTGGGGATTTTTTGTTCCGATTCAAAAGAAGACCATGATTTTTTGCTCATTTGGTGGTCGTAAATTTGATGATAGCCCTAAGGCAATTTATGAAGAAGTATGTTCTAGAAAAGAATTTGACGATTGGAACTTGATATGGGTGTTTACAGAGCCAGAAAAGTTTGAATTGCATAGAGGCAAAAAAGTTAAAATTGACACTATCCGATTTTTTCATGCGCTTCTTTATAGTAGAGTGTGGGTGAGCAATTCGGGAATGGACCGTGGTATTGAGTTACATAGAAAGAAAAATGTGATTGTTGAAACATGGCACGGAACTCCTTTAAAAAAAATAGGTGGAGATGAGAATCAGAATTCTTTAGGCGGTGGAATGGTTGCACCAAAGGGGAAGCCGGACAATAAAACCATTAGATGTGCGCAAAGTGAGTTTGACAGAGACATATTCGCACGTATATTTAATGCAGATAAGGATGCAATTTTATTATGTGATTTGCCCAGAAATGATGCATTGTTTAGATATTCATTAGAAGAGATAGAACGAATAAAAAATAAACTTAATATAGGAATTGAAAAAAAAGTAATACTATATACACCTACATATAGAGAATACTTGATAGATGAAAACCGGAATACATTTCTGGCACCTCCAATGGATTTAATGAAATGGGAAAGAGAATTAGGTGATGAATATGTTCTTTTGATTCGTGCTCATTATGCTGTATCTAATGCGCTTAATATAACAGAAAGCAGTTTTGTTAAAGATGTATCGGATTATCCATGTTTAAATGATTTGTATATCATATCAGACATGATGATATCTGATTATTCAAGTACTTATTTCGACTATTCAATTTTAAATAGACCTATGTTTTGTTTCGCATATGATTTGGAAGAATATGAGAAGAAACGTGGTTTGTACTTGAATATAAAAGAAGAGTTGCCTTGTGAAATTGATAGGACAGAGGAATCTCTTATTTCTAATATTAAAAATGTAAAATTAGAAAAGGCAATAAGTCGTACAAAGGAATTCAGTCAAAAATACACCCCTTATGCAGGTGGTGCAAGTGCTAAAGTTGTAGATAAAATTTTAAGTCAATTATATGGAGAAAGATCAATACTCTAATGAAAAAGATAGTAATGATATTAACAAACGGATTTGATCCAGATCCTCGTGTATACAAAGAAGCATATTATTTAGTAAACCGAGGATTTAAAGTTACTGTACTATGTTGGGATAGGGATATTAATAGAAATAATCCGGTTAAAGAATCAATAGATGGAATCAATGTAGTAAGATATAAAATTCCATCTGAATACGGAAGTGGTAAAAAACAAATTTTTGCATATACAAAATTTATAATAAGATGTAAAAAATATTTATGTGCTAACGATGTTAATTATGTGCATTGTAATGATTTGGATGGAATGATAGCTGGTTATATTTCCTCAAATCATAAAAGTAAATTGGTTTTTGATATGCATGAACTATACGAAGATGTTGGAGAAGGTCATAAACTAAAACGAAAAATTCTCAGATTTGTTACAAAATTAATGATTAAACGATGTGTTGCAGCACTTTATGAGAATGATATATATTTAAATGATAATTATCGAGATATTAGGTCAAAATTAAAACCACTGAAAAATTATCCGGATTCTAAGTTGATTGTTCCGATGAATAAGCTGTCAGCAGAAAAATTTAGAATTGGCTATTTTGGTGGTCTTAGGACACAGATTCCGCAGTTTACTACTTTATTTGATGCAGTAAAAGATATGGATGATGTGGAAGTTATGATTAGAGGAACTGGCCCAGATTTAAAGATGTTGCAGGAATTGTCAAGAAAGTATACTAACGTTACAGTTGGAGGTCCTTTTGACGGAACAAAAGAATTGACGGATTTATATGCGAATATTGATATTGTGTATGCTGGATATCGCCCTGATTCAGATACAAGGGAGTATGCGGAGGTCGTTAAATTTTTTGAATGCATCCTGACGGGAACACCAATTATTCTCACTGATGTGTATACAAGCATGGCGAAGCGTATTGTTTCTAGTGGATATGGAATTATATGTGATACATTGAATGTGGAGCAGGTGAAGTCAGCAATAATTAAACTGAAAACAGAAAGACAGTTTTGGGATGAATGTTCTAAGAATGAGAAAAGAGATGCTCATTTGTATGACTGGAATGAAACTGTAAAAATATTGGATGAGGTTTACAAATAATTTATGCGAGAAGGAGAGTAATGAAAAAGAGTATAATTAAATCTACAGCACTTATTATGGTTTTTACATTGCTTTCAAAAGTACTTGGTTTTGTAAAATCTATGATCCAAGCGTCATATTTTGGTGCGAATGAGGTAACAGATGCGTTTAATATAGCAAATGGATTTTCGACTAATATTTTGTATTTGATTGCTACAGCTATTTCGGTTTCTTTTGTTCCTGTATATACTAAATACAGACTTGATGACAAACAAGATGAAAAACAAATGGCGAGTAGGACTGTTACGTTTTTATATTTGGCTGGCGGATGTATTGCTATTGTGATATTTATTTTTGCAACACCTCTAATGAAAGTGGCTGCACCATCATATAATGGAGAGCAATTAGCCAACACAGTGTTGTTTTTTCGAGTATTGCTTTTAGGATTTTGTTTTTCAATTGGAACAAATATATTTCAGCAATTGCTTAATTCTGAAAAAGCATATGGTTATTCTGCTGTAAGTTCATTAGTAAATAGCGTTGTTGTTATTATTTGTATTGTAATGCTTCATCGGTATATAGGCATTTGGTCATTAATAGTTGCAATTATTATTTCTATGATGGCACAAAATATAGTTGTTGCATATAGAGGCAGAAAGTATGCAAAGTTCACTTTCAGATATGGGATATGGGATGATTCTATAAAGTTGCTTTTGATACAATCTGCTCCTATATTTTTTAGTCAGGGAACTATTGAAATTAATGAAATAGTGGATAAGGCATTGCTGGCAAGTGCGGAAGCTGGAGCCGTTACGGCGGTAGCATATGCAGGCGTACTTAATGGATTTGTTACACAACTTTTGAGCATTTCTTTTTCGACAGTATTGTTTACAGAAATATCAGAGCTGGCTGTTGGAAATGAAGTAAAAGAGATACGTAAATTATTAAATGAAACGTTGAAAATAATAGTAGTTATCAGTATTCCAATTATGATTTTTGTATTTCGACAGGCCAACGAAATTGTAACAATAGTGTATGGTCGAGGCAGTTTTGGACAAGAAGCTATATCTATGACGGCTAAGGCACTAGCAATTTATATTTTGTGTTTAATGCCATTAGTAATGAAAGCTATTATTGTGAAAGCGTACTACAGCTTTAATGATACAAAAAATCCAATGAAAATTAGTATAGCTGGCGTTATTGTAAATATAGGAGTATCTGTAGCTTTATCGCATAAATTGGGAATGATTGGCGTAGTTATTGGCACGATCATTGCTGAATGGGTTTGTTATATATCTATGTATCTGCATTTTAATTATAAACATATAAGAATTACGGATAACAAAACATGGAGCAAAAATTGGAAAATGATAGTGGCATGTATACTTATGTATTTGTTTGTTGAAGGATCTAATGCAATGACTGCAATGTTAAATATTTATCTAAGGTTTGTCATTAGAGGAATTTTATCATTTGGTATGTATTTCTTTGTATTGTTATTTCTTAGGGATGAAAGTGTTGTAAAAATAGTTGGTATACTATTTAGCCAAATAAAAAAATATTTAAGGAGGTGAGAGGCTGTATGGATGATCAAATTCAAGAACAATACGATATTTCAGTGGGAAAAATTTTTTCAAATTTCTTGTGTTTATATGCCTTAAATGTATTTGTAAGAAACTTTTATGTTATTGAATCATCTATGATCATAGTAGGAATATGTTTCGCAATTTCTATTATGGTTAGAATAAATTATATTAAATGTGCATTTAATAGTATGATTTTTATGGAGATGATTTTCTTTGCTTTTTTAGTTTTTACATTACTTAGGTATTCTGGATATAATAGAGTAATTTTGATAAGGTGCTTTTGGACAATAGCATTTTGTATTCCGATGTTTGCTTTATTTTATAAAGTTTCAAATTTAAATATGGTTTTAGCACAGACATCACATGCAGTGACTTTTGTCATTGTCCTTATGCTAGTTGTAACACTTACGGCTGACAGAGGACAAGCTGATTATGATATGACCGTAGGATATATCTTATTATACCCTATTTGTTTTAGTATGAGCCGAATAAGGGAAAATAAAAAATACATATGTCTAGTACTGATGAGTGGTTTGATAATACTAGTATATGGATCAAGAGGACCAGTATTAGCAGTAATGATTTTTACACTGATGATATTCTTGTTTGACAAAGAAAAAAGGAATGCAGAAAATTTTGTTTGGCGTATGATATTAGTATTCTCTGTAATTATTGTATGCTTCTTTTATAGAGAAATTTTGTTATTTGTCAGAGACATATTTAACAATAAAGGGATTTCGGTTAGAACGATAGAAAAATTACTTATGGGGAATATTGCTGTTGATAGTGGTAGGAGTATTTTCTATGACTTAGCAATTAAAAACATACATGAAAAGCCTATTTTGGGATGGGGCATTGCCGGTGATGTGGTTTGTATGGAACAATACCCACATCTGTTGTTCTTGGAAATAGTGCTGGATTTTGGGTACATAATTGGCGGGATGTTATCTTTGTTTGTATTATATAGAATTATTAAAACATTTATAATATTTCACTTTAAAAATGAAGAACTTTGCATCTTGTTTTGTTGCGGATTTGTACCATTGTTATTATCACATTCTTATTTACAAGAACCGCTATTTTGGGTGTTGATGGGATTTTCTTGTTCTAAAAATGCAAAAAGAGTATTCGCATAAAAGCAGAATTCATAATGCGAGGCTTATAAGGTAATGATTTGGAGGGTGACAATGATTTTAAGTATAAGTGGATATAATTGGAGTGGAAGTGGTGCCGTGATGGATCTTCTAAATGAATATGAAGAGTGTAAAGTTATACGAAGTCCAGAATGGTATTTGATTGATCAACCTGATGGAATACGAGATTTAGAAATTCATTGTTGTGGAGATGGTTCTTATTTTAATGGGGATGTAGCCATTCAGAGATTTATACAGTTTGTAAAAAAACATAAAGACTACTATAAAGTAACTAACGGTAAATTCGAACAATTATCAAAAGAATATATCGATTCATTGATAGATGCTGAATGGATAGGAAATTCTGTATTTGATGTATATAGACTGTCTGGTGTTGAAAGCATGTTATGGAATGTAAAAAGATATATTGATATTGCTATATACAAATTAACAAAGAAAAAGCTAGATTTATGTGATAGAAAAATGTATTTAGCAGTCAATCCAAGAGATTTCATTGATAAAACAATGAATTATATAGATGCATTAGTTAATGCGGCAGGGGGGAAAAAACAAAAGATAAATGTTGTAAAACATTTAGTTACGGCAAACGATCCACTTTCGTGTTTGCGGTATATCAAAAATGGTAAAGTTATTATAGTTGATAGAGATCCTAGAGATTTATATATAAGTGCAGTAGAAGAATATGCAAAATGTTTTCCTACTAAAAATATAGAAGATTTTGTTAAGTATTATTCAGCATGGAGAATAAAAGATAAAGTTTTAGATGACAGGATTCTTCGTATACAGTATGAAGATTTAGATTATGATTATGATGAGACGATCAAAAAAATAGAGAAGTTTTTAAATATAAAAAATCATCTAAACAAATATATGTACTTCAACCCTAATAAGTCAATTAATAATACTCAATTGTTTAAAAAGACAAGGAAATATGCAAATGAGGTTGAATATATTGAAAAAAATCTGAAAGAATATTTATATGATTTTAGATGATAAAATCATATAAATATTTGTATAAGTGAAAAATGTGTAATATAGAGAAGGAGAGTAGGAATTTGAGATTTCTCGATTCCATAAAATAATATGAAAACAATTGCTATAGTTCCAATGAAACTTAACAACCGTAGATTACCACAAAAAAATACAAAGCCTTTTACTAATGGAAAGCCTCTATGTTATTATATTCTGTCAACGTTATTGTCTGTAGAAGAAATAGATGAAGTATATGTATACTGCAGTAATTCCGATATAAAAGAATTCATTCCAGAGGGGGTTAAATACTTGCAACGTTCGGAAACATTAGACTTGGATACAACTAGTATGACAGAAGTTCTAACATGTTTTACCAATGAAGTGTCTGCAGATTATTATGTCATGACCCATACAACTGCTCCATTTATATCTAAGGAGTCAATCAAAAAGGGGATTGAGGCAGTGTTAAGTGGTGATTATGATTCTGCATTTGCTGCAAAAAAAATACAAGATTTTTTATGGAAAGATGGAATACCATTTAACTACGATCTTACTAAGATTCCACGAACTCAGGATTTACAACCATTGTATGAAGAAACTAGTGGATTCTATATTTATAAAAAAGAAGTTATGGATAAATTACATAGACGTATCGGTGATAAGCCTTACATTGTTGAAGTAGGGGAAATTGAAGGTATTGATATTGATGAAGCAGAGGATTTTCAAATTGCTGATGCTATCTATAATTTTTGGTTCAAAAAGGATGTGAGCGCAAATGAGTAAAATACAGTTGTTAGATTGCACCCTGCGAGATGGTGGCTATTGTAATGATTGGACATTTGGCCAAGATAATATTCATTCGATTATTAATGGATTACTGGAGGCTAATATAGATTTAATCGAATGTGGATATTTATCACAAAAGCAAGAATATAATATAGATAGAACACAATATTCATCTTTCGAACAATTGTCAAGATTTATACCGGCAGATAAAGAAGGAAAATCTTTTGTTGTTATGATAAATTATGGAGAGTTTAATATTGATGATATTCCTGTTTATGATGGTTCATCTGTAGATGGTATTCGAGTTTGTTTTCACAAAAAGAAAAGGTTTGACGCATTAGAATATTGCAAACAGGTAGCAGAAAAGGGATACAAGGTATTTATACAAGGAATGGTTTCTTTATCATTTACAGATGAGGAGTTTATTGATTTTATTAAAAGATCGAATGAGATTAAGCCGTATGCTTTTTACATAGTTGATAGTTTTGGAATGATGAAAAGCAAAGATCTTCTTAGATTATTTTATATTGTTGAGCATAACTTGGATTCTTCTATAAGCATAGGATTTCATTCACACAATAATATGCAGTTGGCATACTCGAATTGTCTTTTGCTGACTCAAGTACAGAGTGATAGACCTATTATTATAGATTCTTCTGTATATGGAATGGGCAGGGGGGCAGGAAATTTAAATACAGAAATATTTACAGAGTATTTAAATGAAAATCATAATGCTAATTATAAATTAAAGCCTATGCTGGTGATTGTCGATGATATTTTAGACTCATTTTACAAGAAAAACTACTGGGGATATTCATTACCAAACTATATATCTGCAAAAAATAATGCACATCCCAACTATGCAAAAATTCTAGATGATAAAAAAACTCTGACTGTAGAAGATATGGAAAATATTTTCCTACTTATGGAAGAAGATAAAAAGGTAGAATTTGATAGTAAGTATATAGAAGAGTTATATGTTAAATATCTTGATGCTGGTAAAGTTCAACACGAACATAAAGGAGAGTTAGAGCAACAATTAAAAGGTAAAACCATTATTTTGGTTGCACCAGGGAAAAGCTCAGTAGAAGAGATGGACAAGATAAAACATGAAGACGGTGTAGTTATAAGTGTTAATTTTGACTACACATTGTCTGATTATATTTTTCTTAGTAATTTGAGAAGATACAGAGAATTACCAAAGGATAAATACAAAAAATGTATTGTAACTTCGAATATTGCATCAGATGGGGTTTATATGCAAACGAAATATAGGAGTCTTCTAAATAATGTGGAAGCAGTGAAAGATAATGCTGGACTGATGGCGATAAGATTTCTTATGAATTATGATATTTCTGAAATAAAGTTAGCGGGATTTGATGGATATTCTCACGACACAATGGAAAATTATGCTGATAAAAACATGGAGGTTATAACAAGAAACGCTATTCTTGATGCTATGAATGTTGGTATGAAGAGCGTCATAAAGGAGTATTCAAAACGAGTTAAGATATCATTTTTAACAACGCCGAAGTATGTGGAAATATAAAAATAATACCTCTTGATATCGATGGAGCATTATTCAATACAAAAAATGGAAGTATTCTGAATATTACAGCACGGCGGGGAACATCACGTTCCAGTCCCTACAATGAATTACTGGATGCGTAAGCTGAAAACATTGGACGAACAATCGGATACAGATATGATCTTTGTCAAGATGCCAACGGAAACAGAAATCTCAAAGAATGAGACTTTGAATATCAGCCCGTCTCCTGTTCGCATTTTTATCACAAACGCTATTTGGATTGAAGTGATGCCTGAATGCCCACCGGAACTTTTTCGTGTTCTGATCCAGGGGCTGAAAGCTCATGCTTGATCTGGCAGGTGGCATAACCTTTTTTCAAACTCGATCCCTATTCGTGCTGCATGTTTGCGTTAAAGGAGAACGGTGGCGATGCAGGCGCAATGAAGAAAATACGTATGAGGTTTATGAAGAATAGTGTAATATTTGAGAGGATGCCAAGGTTATTTCTTGTTTTTAAAAATACAATAAATAAAATTGTGACGAAAATGAAGAGGAATACATCGATGAAAAGATTATTTATTATAGGGAATGGATTTGACAGAGCGCACAATCTACCAACATCTTATTGGGATTTTAGAAAATATATCCTGACACGGTATCCGGATGCAGAATCGTATTATTTTATTCCTGAAAGTACGCTTATGCCTAAAGGAGATGAAGAGTATGACGAAGCGGAAGTGGCTGGATATATTGTTAATATTATTGATAGCTGCAGGGATGGTTGGTGGTCTGAATTGGAAGCATATCTTGGCGATGATGTGTATGAAGCTTTTTTAGAGGATCTTCCGTCTGTAAATATTGATGATGAAGATTGCTTTCATGATGTTTACACCAATGAAGATCTGTCAGAACATATATTGAATACTTTTGTGGGCGTAAATGATTTATTTGTAGATTGGGTAAAAAACGGGCTTGGCGATATTGATTTTTACGGTATTAAAAAGCCGGAAATTGAAGCAATGATAGATTCAAACGCGTTTTTCCTGTCATTTAATTATACTAAAACTTTAGAACTTGGATATGGCATAAATGAAAATCAAGTGTGCCATATTCATGGATCGGTTGAGAGTTTGCCGAATGAAATTATTATGGGGCATGGAAACGATGAACCTGTCACTGAGCATTCTTACTCTATAGGTACAGAAGCATCATTCGGAAAATTGAAAAGAAAACTACGTAAAGATACAGTGGGAATTATACATAAGAATGAGAAATTTTTTTGGCAACTTTCAGATGTTCAGGAGATATATTCTTACGGCTTTTCATTTTCAGAAGTAGATATGGTCTACATAAAAGAAATATGCAATTATTTGGATCCGGCTTCTGTTACTTGGTTTATCAATTCTTATGATTCAGATAATAATCCAGAATTTAGAGATAAGATAGAAGCATATGGATTTAAGGTCAAAGTTGCGGGTGGGTGGTGATTTTGTAAGCGTAAAATGATTTGACGGATTGCATACTCCAACATTCAACTTCATAATAAGAATCAGGAAATGCTAGTGTTTTACTCCATTTTGTTTGCGAGATGCTAGCATTTTACTCTAACTATCATGAGGTAAATGCGATGCAATCACCAAGAATGTTTCCGGGATAATGTGAAGCCGATGATAAATCTCGTCCGGAAGTTTTTGGTATCCGTGTGGAAAAAGATTGATCAGTTCTTCATCCGGAAGCCGGTGATCAATGGCACGGGCAGGCAGACCGTCTATTGCATATAAGTTTTGTGGTCGAGCGAATCGGGTTATAAGATACAAGAGATATTTTCTCAGAGATATTGTATTATGATAAGGTGCTTGTGGTTGAGAATTTACCGTGTGCTACGTATCCTATTTACAATTTATTGGGACATGTGTGATGAGTGAGTCATAAATATATGATAAATTGATAGCTGAAGATAAATTTGTTACGTCAATTAGGGGAGTTTATGCATAGAAGAAATTATACGGAAATTACAGAAGAGGACATGCAATGGACGATAGAAAAGGAAAAGGTTGATTTTGAGTATGATATTAAATTTATAGAAAAAACTATTAATTTGTTAGATGATATTTTGGCAGCATACACCACGGCTATTTGCTTAAAGGGAATGATTAAGAGTAAATTGGCTCAGATATCAATGGCAATTATTAGAAAGAATATAGATTACTTGTATTCAACTTTTTTATTGACTAGACAAGGAATGTATGGTTCTGCGAGAGTTATATTCCGAAATATATATGAATCATTAATAATTTTGAAAACGGTTGCGATTGCAAACGACGAGCAACTCTTGCAAAAATGGATAAACGGTGAGGAAATTTCTTTAAGAAGTAGTGTATTTAGAAAAATTGAATATCCTATATCGGAAGAAATGAAAGTATTATGGAATGATTTGTGTAGATTTTGTCATGGTACAATTTATTCTATCGAACAAGAAAAAAATTATTCGGAAGCAAAAGGTAATATTGAATACAATTATGTAATAATTGAAATGCTGGTATATATGAATTTTCATGTCCTAAATAGATATGTGTTTTCAGAAGGAATGAAGGCAATGATATACAGAACGGTTGTTTCCGATGTACCAATCAAGGATAAAATAACACAAATGCGTCTTTTGATGAAATCATTAAAAGAAGTCCTTTGCCCTGCCCCTAAGAGGGTTCTTATTGATTTTTCGAAAGTTTGGAAATTTAAGTAGAAAACTGGAATCAAATTGAATGAGAATTGCAGAGTAAAGTTGAGGTATAAACAGGGTGTTGCCTTGTGCTAGATTGGAACCCAACTCAGAATAAGCAAATCGAAGTACCGTTGTATCACGTGTGCTACTTGACAAACAATGGATCTGCGTACAAAGTAAATGAAAGCAACAATGCGGACTTGGAAAAACGTGAAGAGATAGAGCAGGAACTAAAGGATTTGGGGGCTATTTGTGATATTTTATATGCAACGCGGGATGAGATTTGCATAGAAGCCTTGCACGCTTTCCTGAATCCAATTTTATATCTTTTTAAAGAAGATAGTTATGCCTACGAGAGGGAAGTACGTATTTATTACCAGTATCCAGAAGTAGATAGACGATTCTGACATACTTCAGATAATTTCGGTAAGTTGTATGTGGCAACAGATTTTCCAATCGCAATAAAGGAAATAATCTTAGGATCGAAGTTCGCAAAGCGTTCGGAAGTGATGCCTTTTTTACAGGAACAGATTGATCTGATGTGTCAGAAGTGCAATATGCCATCTCCAAAGATTACGCTATCTGATATAGAGTATCGCTAAAACATTGCTTTTTATCAACAAATGAAGTACACTTGTCTAAGCTATTAAATTAAAAATTGGAGAATATACAAATGGAAAATCAAGTTAGGGAAATTTCTCTTCGTCATTTATTCTGGAAGGTGATGTTGGGATGGAAGTTATGGATTGTGTGTGCTTTGCTTTTTGCAATATTACTTCCGGGAGTGAAGTATGCCAAGGATGCACAGGCGTATAAAGCAGCGCAGCAACCACAGGAAGATGTTACACAGACGGTTACGTTTACGAAAACGGAGCAGCAGCAGATCGATGATGTGAAGAGCTTGCAGGTCCTTTTGGACAAAAACAGTCAGTATATGCAGGAGTCGTTACTGATGAATATTGATCCATATCAGGAGCATGTGCTGGAACTGAAGTATTATATTGATTCGGATTATACATACAATTATTCGAAGGATAATAAGCAGAATTATACCTCTGCCATTACGAACGCATATGTGGATTATGCAGCGAATGGATTGAGTCAGAAGGAAATCTGGAAGGATGTTAACACGAAGGCGGAAGCAAAGTATCTTGCGGAGCTGGTGTCTGCCACAGTTGATTCGGATAATACGTTTTCGGTTCTGGTGAAGTATACGGACGAAAAGAGTTTAAAGAGTGTGTCGGAAGCAATTCAGAAGGAGTTGAAGGGCAGATACAAGGATATCGCGGATCGCATCGGAAGTCATAAGCTTGTGCTTGTTTCAGAAAATTATCAGGTACAGACAGACTCGGATCTTGCCAATTCGCAGAATGCGGTTACAGGTTTGATTAAGTCGTACAGAGATCAGATTTCTACGTTGACTTCTGCGATGACGGAGGATCAGCTCAAAGTGGTTGACAGTGAATTAGCTGCAGAACGAGAGAATGAGACTGCAGACGAGGAGACTGTACCGGAAACGGTTGAAGTATCGGCTCCGGTATTCAGTAAGAAGTATGTTGTTCTTGGCTTTGTGATGGGAATCTTTCTTGCTGCATTATATCTGGTTTGCGTTGCGGTTCTGTCGAATAAGTTGCAGGAGGCAGAGGAACTGGTTCGCTTCTACAAGCTTCGCCAGTTTGGTATCCTGACACAGAACAAGGGTAGCAAAGGAATCAATGGATTTTTGCTTCGGATTAAGTATCGCAATCAAAAGCTGCTTAGTGCGGAGGCTTCAGTACAATTGGCAATTTCTAATATTGAGTTGTATTGTAAGAATGAGGGGATTACGAAACTGTTCCTGACAGGATCTGAGATTGAACGTGTGGATAAGAATACGATCACGCAGATTGTTGAAGGACTTTCTACAAAGGGTATTCAGACGGTATATGGTGAGAATATCTGTTATGATGCGGCTGCAATGCGTGAGGCTTCAGAAGCTGGGCATGTAGTACTGGTTGAGATTACAGATGTGTCTATTTATCAGGAAATTGAAAAAGAGCTGCGTATGCTGAAGGATTGGAATGTGAATATTGCAGGATGCGTAGGAGTGGAATAAGGAAGAGGAAAGAAAAGGTCGATGTGAAACGTCGGCTTTTTCTTTATAGGTTATTTTATAATTGCAAATGGAAAGGTGGGAAGGAATGCTTAAGGATGACTATTTAAAAGTGATGCAGCGGATTTATAAAATACATGAAAATAGGGCAATTAAGGAGGCTCAGCAAAGTGTACTAAAGATACAGGGAAGTCTTGTGGAAATTCATATAGAGACATTGGCATCGATGAGGAAGCTGGAGAATGTGCTAGATACAAATGGTATTAGTGATGGGTCAACAATTGGGAAGCAGTTGCAGAGTGCATTGAATTCTCTTCCCAAAGTAGATACATCTATGTTGCGTCATGTCAGCAGGACGCTACTATATGCAGAGGGGCTTTCAATTTTAAATGTAAATGCTTCAGATAAAAATGATGTGGCGGAAAACGATACAGAGGAAGAAAGTAATCGTGCAAATGCACAAATAATCGAGGAGATTTTTAAGGATGACGACAGCAAGATCATTACTCAAAACTCTCCTATTATACATATATCTCCAATTAATGATGCTGTCCTAAAATATTTATCGGAAAATCCAAAATGTTTCTATGAATTATCGGGGAGTGATTTTGAAGAGGTGATGGCGGAAATCTATCGTCGATTAGGATATAATGTTGAAAAAACGAAGAAGACTAGAGACGGTGGAAAGGATATAATTATCAGAAAACCAGAAATCTTGGGGGATTTTGTATATTATGTGGAATGTAAGCGTAATGCTGAAAATAGAAAGATTGGTGTCGGCATTGTGAAAAATCTGCATTCGACAGTAACGACAGACAATGTAAATGGTGGAATTATAGTGACAACATCTTATTTTACAAAGGACGCACAGGATTTTATACGGAATAATAATTTAGGATGTAAGATAAAAATGCAAGATTTTACACAGATAAAGAAATTTTTATCCATGGTTGTGTAAGCTTTTGGGAAAGAGGATGATTTTTATGAAAAAACGAATACTTTCTTACCGTCAGAAAATCGACGCACTCCTGGTCCACCCGGACAATATCTCTCCGGATCGCTGGTCCGATATCCTACAGGAGCATCTGATCCAGATTGGCTTTTTCCAGCATGAGAGACTGGTGCACCTGATCGTGACGGTGACGTTTGCGATCCTGACGCTGATTTCGATTGTAGCGGCGCTTATGATTTGTAATCCGGCATTGTATGTGTTAACATTGTTGTTGGTTGTTCTGTTGATTCCATATATTATGCATTATTATACGTTGGAAAACGAAGTGCAGAAGATGTATGAACAGTATGACAGAATTTTGGAACATATAAGAGAAGAAAACCAGGGGTTACAATAGTTTTTAGGAGTTACATATGATTGATTTTCACAGTCACATTCTTCCGGATATGGATGATGGCAGTAAGGATGCGAAGATGTCGCTTGCGATGCTTCAGATGGAGCGGGAGCAGGGCGTGACGGAAGTGGTCTTTACGCCACATTTCTATGCGCAGCAGGATACGGTGGCGCATTTTCTTAAGAAAAGAGAACAAAGTGTGAGCCGGCTGGAGGCTGCGGCGCAGCAGGCTGGTGTGGAGCTGTTGCCGTATCATCTTGGGGCGGAAGTGTATTATTTTCGGAATATCGGTAACGCGGATATGATTCCGGAGCTGTGCATTGGAGACAGTGGCACGGTCTTGCTGGAGATGCCATTCTGTCAGTGGGAGAAAGACGTGTATGTCGATGTGGCCAATCTTGTTCGCAGGCAGGGTATCCGCGTTGTGCTGGCGCACATTGAGCGCTACTACAAGCTGCAGAAGGACAAGAGTGTCTGGAATGAGATCATGGATCTGCCGCTGGAGTGCCAGATGAATGCCGGTCCGTTTCAGGATTGGAAGAGGCGGCGGATGTGCATCGGGCTTCTGAAGCAGCATGAGGCGGTGTTGCTGGGAAGTGATGCGCACAATCTGACGAACCGCTGTCCGAATCTGAAGGCGACATGCGAGTTGCTGGAGGCGAAAGTTGGTGCGGGATATACCGCAAGAGTGGATGAATTGGCACGGGAGTTGTTACGTCGGTGATCGGACCGCTATACCGGGAATGCCGGTTGGACGGCCTTAGTATTGGCTTGAAAAGTAGTTTGTTTTTGTCTGATTTTGGGAAAATGCATACGGCAGTTGCAAAGCATGAGATCATCCTTTACAATAGATGGTAGAAGTTGGTGAGGGGATCACAAGTTACTATGGAAGGAAGAAGAATGAAGACAACACTACTGATTATGGCAGCCGGAATCGGATCGCGTTTCGGCGGGGGAATTAAGCAGCTGGAGCCTGTAGACGCACAGAATCATATTATTATGGATTATTCGGTGCATGATGCAATCGAGGCAGGTTTCAACCAGGTGATTTTTATTATTCGTAAGGATATTGAGGAAGATTTTAAGAATGCGATTGGCAACCGTATCGCGGATATTTGTGCCGGGTTTGATGTAAAGGTAGATTACGCTTTTCAGGATATCCGTGATATCCCAGGCGAGCTCCCGGAGGGAAGAACGAAGCCTTGGGGAACCGGACAGGCAGTACTTGCGGCGAAGGATCTGATTGATGCGCCTTTTATCGTGATCAATGCGGACGACTATTATGGCAAGGAAGGTTTCCGGGCGGTTCATGAGTACCTGGTGGAAGGCGGAACGTCTTGTATGGCCGGCTTTGTGCTGAAGAATACATTGTCGGATAACGGTGCGGTAACGCGCGGTGTCTGCAAGATGGATGCGGACAGCAATCTTACAGAAGTTGCGGAGACCAAGAATATTGTTAAGACTGCAGATGGAGCACAGGCGGATGGCGTGAAGTTGGATGTGAATTCGCTTGTTTCGATGAATATGTGGGGACTGACGCCGGATTTCGTGGATACGTTAGAGGCAGGATTCAAGGAATTCTTCGAGAAAGAAGTACCACAGAATCCATTGAAGTCGGAGTATCTGATCCCGATCTACATCGGTGAGCTTTTGGCGGAGGGCAGGATGGCGGTCAAGGTGCTGCGCACGAACGATACGTGGTATGGCATGACCTACAAGGAAGATGTTGCAGCGGTCCAGGAGAGCTTTAAGAAGATGCTTGCAGACGGAACCTACAAGGAAGATCTGTTTTCTGACCTGTAATCTTGCATATAGAGAAGCACAGATGCAAAATGCATTTGTGGAATCCAAATGACGAAGATGTCGCCACCTTCTAGGAATAGAGGGTGGCGATTTTGCAATCTAGATCTGATCGATTGCTTCGATCAATTCATTGATATCGAGATGCGTATACACGCGTTCCGTGAGTGACATCGCACCGGCGTGGCCGACGATCTTCTTGATGATCGTCTGGTCGATGTGTGCATCCGCCATCATGGAGATCGTGGTGTGGCGGCAGCAGTGCGGTGTCCGGTCAATGCCCAGCCGGTTCAGCAAAGGCTTAAAGAAATTGCTGTAATAATTGTGGTAGGTAAAATGTTCGCTGTCCATCGTGTGGATTAGGTATTCGCAGGCGGAGCAGTCGTTGTACCAGCGTTCGTAGAAGGGAAGTACCTTGGCGGCGATAGGAACTTTGCGGATGCCGTTTGCAGTCTTGCTATCTATGACATCGAAGTAGCGTTCCCTAAGATGGACGTTTTCTTTCTTTAAATCGAGAAGCTCAGAGACACGGACACCGTTGTAGATCAGCATGAGAATGGTCTGATAGTAAGGATCGTCCTTGTGTTTCCAAAGCAAAGCGATCTCCTGTGGTGGAAAGCGTTCGCGCTCCGTCTTATTCGGATTGCGATCCTTGTATTTGATGATATTGACGTAAGTGGAGTAATCTTTGACAACGATTTCATGCTTCATCGCATATTCGTAGAGCTGGTTGTAGAGTACGCGCAACTTCTTGAGCGTCGGGTAATTCTTGCCGCAGCGGTCGACCACGCGTTGCAGGTCATCGAGGCGCAGGTTGCGAAATGGCACATCTGCGATATCCTGACAGATCGCGTATGCGGCGCGGTAACCTTTGATGTTGGAATTGGAAGTGGTTGGAAATTTTTCGGCGGACCAGCGCTCGTAGATGTCGGCAAATGTCAGTTTAAGTGATGCACCGTCAATCGGGTAATCGTTGTATCGTGCGAGTATCTGCAACGCTTCCGCACGGGTGGATGCATATCCCAGGATCTGATAGCGCTGTACGCGTTTTCCGGTCTGATCATTGTAGTACCAGCCTGTTGTGATGCGGGCTGCGTAAGGTCTTCTTCGGGCTCCGGAGAGTTTGACAACTCCGCCGTATCCGTTTGGTAATCTCATAATTGTATCCTCTTTCTCTTGTGTTTCGTAGAGTAGTCCTATTGATAGTACTATAAAATGCGTTGTATTTCACAAGCTATTAATTACAGAAAAGGTATGGTATAATAAAACATATGATGCATGTGTAGGTCATTAAGCATACCAAACGCGGAACAGGAATTAAAGAACGAATGAATCAAAAGAAAAAATATAGTCTGTTAAAACATATAGATTTTTTGATTTTAGACTTGCTTTGTGTGCAGCTAAGCTTTTTTATAGCTTGTATGGCCAGAAAAAATACTTTTATAGATTTGATTGATCGCTATTTGTATATGGCTGGAGTGCTGCTTGTTGCATTTCTTTTTATCGTTATGTTTTGGAACGTCTACTCGGGAATATTGAGAAGAGATTTTCGAGATGAATTTAAAAGTACATTTGCAATGGTTGCAGGATTGTTTGTTGCATTGACTGTGTATTGTTTTGCAACGAAGACAAGTGAAGATTATTCACGAGTGGTTCTATTTACATTTGTGATTATTTTATTGCCGATTATGTATGTGGCGCATCTTGCCTGGAAGGAGTATGTACGAAGACATCTGGGTAAGAATGCGGGAGAGACACTCTTGTACATTAGGGAAGAAGATATTGAACGTAAATTGGAGCAATTTACCAACAAGTCTAAATATGGAGCGATTGTAACTGGGATTATAACTTATGAGAAGAGCAATCGGACAGTGGTAAATGGAATTCCGATTGTAGGGTGGACGGATACATTAAAGGATTATGTGAACACACATGGCGTAGACTGCGTGTATATTTATTTGAAAGGAATGCCGCAACTGCATGAAATTACAGATTTCCTGGTGAGTAAAAATGTGCTCGTGTATCGAGCATTACGCAATCTTGAGAAGAGTTCGTTTTGTTACAGTGTAGTGGAGATGAACGGTTATAAAACGCTGTGTGTGAAAAATCGTGAGTTATCACTCGGATTTGCTGTGACAAAACGGTTGCTTGATCTGATTATGGCGCTAGTGCTGATTATAATTTCACTTCCGGTTGCAATCGTTACTGCAATTGCAATTAAGGTGGAGGATGGAGGTCCTGTCTTCTACAAGACCAAGCGTGTTGGTCAATATGGAAAGGAATTTGAAATTTACAAATTCCGAAGCATGAAGCGGAATGCGGATCAGTTGGAAATAATGCTTACATCGGAGGAATTAAAGAAATATTATAGAGAGTATAAGCTTGAAAATGATCCGAGAATTACGAAGGTTGGTGCTTTTATACGAAGACATAGTATTGATGAACTTCCGCAGTTTATTAATATTCTCAAGGGTGAGATGGCATTGATTGGTCCGCGCCCGCTTGTTGAAGAGGAACTTAGAGTTAATTATCCCGAAAAGAAAGAATTGTTTTTGAGTATGAAACCGGGGCTTACCGGGTATTGGCAGGTATATGCAAGAAATCATGTGGGATATGAAAATGGTGAACGACAAAAAATGGAACTATATTATATCGAGCATGCTTGCTGGAAATTGGATATTAAGATCGTTTTAAAAACGATACAAGTTGTAATTGATGGAGATGGAGCTCAGTAATGGCAACTGTAAAAGTAATTGTGGCAACTCACAAACAATATAGAATGCCAATGGATGAGATGTATATACCGATTCAGGTTGGTGCACAAGACAGGACGCCACTTGGATATGTCAAAGATAGTGATGGCGAGAATATATCTGCCAAGAATGCAAACTATTGTGAGTTAACTGGCTTGTATTGGGCATGGAAGAATTTGGATGCCGATTATCTTGGAATGGTTCATTATCGCAGGCATTTTACAGTAGAAAGATTCGGGGATAAGTGGAATCGAATACTTACGATGGATCAGTTGAAACTGTTAATTGAGCAATGGGATATCATTCTTCCTACCCCAAGAAATTATTTTATAGAGACAACATACAGTCAATATGCGCATGCGCATCACGCAATCGATTTAGATCTAACCAGAGAAGTTTTAATGAACAAATATCCAAATTATCTGGATGCATTTGACTCTTGCATGGAAAGTACAAAGGGACATAAGTTCAATATGTTTATTATGAAACGTGAATGTCTGGAAGATTATTGTACATGGCTTTTTGATGTGTTGTTCGAGTTAGAAAAAAGACTGGATATATCAGCTTATTCCAAGAATGATGCAAGAGTATTTGGCTTTGTGAGTGAACGATTGTTGGACGTATGGCTAGAGGCGAATCATAAAGGGTATCGGGAGATTCCGGTTATGTTTATGGAAAAACAGAATTGGATCATTAAGTCATGGAACTTTCTTATGAGAAAGTTAAAAAGTAGGAATTTTGACAGATGAAAAAAGTAGCAGCAGTCGTTGTGACTTATAACAGAAAAAATCTTTTATTGGAAAATGTGCAATCGTTGCTGGGACAGACGTTTTCGGATGTACAGATTATTATTGTTGATAATAATAGTTCGGATGGAACACAGGATGTCCTGCAACAATTCATAGAACGGAAACAGATTTTATATTTTAATACAGGTGCCAATTTAGGGGGCGCGGGAGGATTTTCATATGGAATCCGACTAGCCGTTGAGGCAGGATACGAATATATATGGGTTATGGATGATGATTGTATTCCGCAGGAGACGGCCTTGGAAGTGTTGATGGAAAAAGATCAGAAGATGGAAGGAAAATATGGTTTCCTTTCGAGTAAAGTATTATGGAAAGATTTAAGTATCTGCAATATGAACATACAGAGAGAAACTTTGACGCGAAAGGTGAAAGATTTTGATCACAAGTTGATTCCAGCAGTGATGGCTTCTTTTGTATCTTTGTTTTTGAAAGCAGCGGTTGTAAAAGAGGTGGGATTACCGATTAAAGATTTTTTTATTTGGACGGATGATTGGGAATATACACGGAGAATTTCCCGCCGATATCCGTGTTATGTGGTACCGGAAAGCGTGGTTGTACATAAATCGATGTCTAATATCGGTGCAAATATTTACAATGATTCTTATGAACGGTTAGAGAGATATCGGTATTTATATAGAAACGATGTATATTTGTATCGCAGAGAGGGATTGCGCGGATTTCTGTATGAATTTTTTAGGTTGAATGGTCATATTATCAAAGTACTGCTTAGAGCAGAAAATTATAAATGGAAACGAATACAGATTATCGTTGGAGCGACAATAAGCGGATTTAAATTTCGACCGGCGATAGAGTACATTGATAGAAAGTAACGGGATAGGTTCATGGAGTGGAAGTCAGTCATTATATATTTGATAGCTTTTATGTCTACAATTGGTATGACATTTATTGCAGAAAATTTGTTTGCAAATACAAATAAAAAAAAGAATGCTTCGTATATATTAGCAATGGCTTTTTCGGGTCTGGCGTTATTGATTCCATGCACTTTGGCTGCGATGAGGGATATTTCTGTTGGTAATGATGTAATGGGATATGTTTATCCGAATTATATCGTTGCTATCAAATCAAGTTCTTTTGGAGAGTTTCTTTTGTTGGAATATCCAAAGACCGAAATCTTATTTTCCGTTTTATTGTATTGGGGAGGAAAATTAAAGAACATAGGATATATCTTTTTTGCTATTGAATTGTTGATTTTGCTACCATTATATTATGTGTTGTACAAGCGGCGCAAAGAAGCATCCATGACGTTGGGGATGATGATATACCTCTTTTTGTTTTACAATTTTGGCTTATCCGGTATGAGACAAAGTATTGCGATGTCATTCATTTTGTTGGCATATTATTATTTCTCTATTAATGAAAGGTTTAGAGCAATATTTTGGTGTATAGTTGCAATATTATTTCATACAGTTGCTTTACTAGTTATTCCAATCTATCTTTTTTCTTTGTGGATTTATCAAAAACCGATTCGGAAAAGGAAAAAATGGTATATGGCAATTGCAACTGTTTTTGTTTTGATTTTTCTATTCTACAGACAGATTGCCGGTATTTTAGCGCGGATTGTAGGAATAATATCCGGAAGATATTCATATTACATTTCTAGATACTTGCAGGAATATTCAGGGGTCACTCTAGGGAATATTCATAGCACAGATTTACTTTGCAAATCTGCACTGATATTATTTTTTGCCGTGGTGTTCAAATGTGCGCATAAGTATGATGACAAGGCTAAATACATGGTATATCTCATGCTAATTGGAAGATACTTTGTTGTATTCAATGCTGTCTTTTACGAGAGCTTAAGAATTGCATATTTCTTTGATTATTTTTTGATAGTTTTTATTCCGTGCATGATGAACTGCGTGAAAAGAGATTTGTTGAATAAGATAGTCTTTTCTGTAGGGTTATTCATACCAGTTTTTTTATATTGGTTTTATTTTATTATGAAAATCGGAGGATATGTTACAAATATCTATTTTATAAGATGAGAGGAAAGTAAAAAAATATAATGAAGATACTTGAAGTGTTTGGAGAACCTATTTTAAATGGTGGGCAGGAAGCATTTGTTGTTTCATTTGTGAAAGAGATTGATAGTGAGCAATTTCATTTTGATTTATTAACACCATATGAGGTGCACAACGATAGCTATCAGGATATTGTCGATAAAAAAGGTGGACAGATTTATTCTTTTCGCTTTCAGTTTAAAAAGGATAAAGGGAGATTACAAATTTTTAAATGTTTTCGGGCTTTCTTAAAAACAAATCGTTATGATGTGGTACATATTAATTCTGGAAGTACTTTCTTTTTAGCAATGGCCTGTTATATAGCAAAAACGAGCGGAGTACCAAAAGTAATTGTGCATTCTCATTGTTCTGGAAATAAAGAGAACTTTAAACATATGGTGATTAAAAGGGCGTCAGCCCCTATTTTTACTCATTATGCGGATGAAATTTGTGCGTGCTCTTTGAAAGCAGCGCAATGGAAATTTAGTGATTCGCTGATTTACGATAAACTCATCATTGTAAAAAATGGTATTGATACGACCAAATTCTTTTACGACTCTTTAAAACGTGATGAAATTCGAAAAAGTATGAATATCCCACAAAACACATATGTTTTGGGACATGTAGGAAGGTTTACGTATGAAAAAAACCAAAAATTTTTGATAGATTTATTCGAAAAATATGCGCAAGTCGAAAAAAATTCTTATTTGATATTGGTAGGCGATGGAGAAAATAAAGAAAAATTAGAAAATTATGTGCAAAATCGTGTGGACATAAGGGATAAGGTGCTGTTTGTTGGCAATACAAAAAATGTGAATGATTATTTGCAGGTCTTTGACGTATTTGTATTCCCTTCGTTGTATGAAGGATTACCGATCTCTGCAATTGAAGCAGAGAGTACAGGTTTGCCTGTTTTGGCATCTGATACGATAACGAAAGATATTGCAATCACAGATCATATATTTTTTCTCCCGTTATCTGAAGAAAAAAAAGAATGGATTGCTTATTTAGAGAAAATAAAGCAAGATAGAGGTACTAGAAAGTCGGAGAATCAGAAAATAAGTGAAGCGGGTTATGATGTTCAAAATACCATACAGACAATGAAAACGCTTTTTTTGAGATGAGGAGCGCATATGCGGAAATTAACCACTCATGAGGTCCAGAAAATAGAATATGATATTTTGGTTACTTTTGATCAATTTTGCGAAGCTAATCATTTGACATATATGCTGGCAGGTGGGACGCTGCTTGGTGCTATTCGTCATCATGGCTTTATTCCATGGGATGATGATATTGATGTCATTATGCCAAGAAATGATTATGATCGATTATTGCAATTGCCCAAGACTGTTATAGGTAATGAACAGAAGAAATACGAGATTTGGCATTGGAAAAATAGTGGTTCACATTACCCTTTTATTAAAATTGTAGATCCAGACACTTATGTGAAAACAGACTATATTCGACAAAAACGTGAAATACCACACATATGGATAGATGTATTTCCTTTGGATGGAAATCCGAATGACAGAGTTAAAACTGAAAAATTGTATAAAAAAGTGGCAAAGTACCGGAGAATTCTGTCCTTAAGAAATGCAAATCCATGGGAAGGAAGAACCTGGTATGTGAGAATTACAAAACCGTTCGTAGTTGGGTTACTTCAGGTATTACCAAATCATTTCCTATGCTCAAAAATGGACTCTATATCTAAGACATATTCCTATCAAACATCTACTTATGTAGGTGGAGTTTTGTGGGGGTATGGAGCGCGCGAAAGTATGGATAAAAAGGTGTTTCAAGAACAGAAGAAAGTTGCATTTGAACAGGGAAATTTCCCTGCACCAGTTGGATATCAGATTTATTTATCAAGACTGTATGGGAAATATATGGTATTGCCACCGAAAGAGAAACGGATTACGCATATTTTGGATGCGTATTTGAGGGAGAATTGATTATGGATAAAATATTAACGGTTGCAGTATGTGCCTATAACATGGAAGACTATTTAGGAGAAGCTCTGGAAAGTTGTATGATTCCTAGTGTGGACAAGATAGAAGTATTGATTATGAACGATGGGTCTACGGATCATACAGAAGATATTGCGAATACATTTTGTGATCGGAATCCGGAAACCTTCCGTTTGGTTACAAAACCGAATGGCGGGTGGGGATCCAATGTGAATCTTGCTACGCAATTGGCGACGGGAAAATATTTTCGAATATTGGATGCGGATGATTGGTTTGATAAAGAAAACCTTGAAAAGTTTGTGCAGCATCTGTTGAAAACGGATGCGGAGGTAATAAGTTCTTTGTATATACATTGTTACGGTACAAAAAGAAACATTCATCATATGGCTTGGGAAAAATATGCAGGTCAGGAGATTGCGCTGGAAAAAATGCAAGAGCCGGTGCATTTGTCAATGTGGGGTGTGACGTATCGATCAGATCTGTTAAAGGAGCATCCATTGGATCTGCCGGAGCACATATTATATACGGATTCAATTTATGTGTTAAAACCGCTGACATATGCAAAGTATATGAGCGTGTTTGCTGCACCAGTGTATAATTACCGATTAGGAAGAGACGGCCAGTCTGTTAGTTGTGAAAGTGTAAAGAAACATTACAAAGAGATGCAAAAGGTGATGGAAATTCAGCTGCAATTTTATAAGGATATTGGTGTTCGCTCGAAAAATAGAATTCATTTGTTACATCGAATGGAGACTACCTATCATGTGACAATGGAAAATTTCTTAAAATTGAGTCGCTACCGAGAGGTTTCAGTAGAAACATTGACACGGGATACGGATCTTATGTATAAGAATATGGTGCCACAATTATATGAAAAATTAGGGAAAAGAAAGTATGTAAGATTGCTTAGAAAAGCAAATTACAAAGATACAAAATTAGTGAATACAATATTACGAGTGAGGGATTTTGTTAGAAAACAGTAAATTAAAAAAGAATTACATAATGAACACCATCCTGACGCTTTCGTCATTTATCTTTCCACTGATCACCTTCCCGTATGTGTCGCGCATCCTTCTTCCGGAAGGAACCGGTCGGGTGTCGTTTGCGACTTCGTTGGTATCGTATTTTCTGATGCTCTCACAACTTGGAATACCGACATACGGAATCCGTGCCTGTGCAAAAGTTAGAGATGACAGGAGAAAGTTGTCGCGCGTGGTGCATGAACTTATGGCAATCAATCTGGTCATGAGTTTGCTGTCGTACCTTGCGTTAGGCATTTTTGTGTTTGCGATTCCAAGGTTACGTGCGGAAAGTTCTCTGATTTTTATTATCAGTCTGACGATTCTATTGAATGCAGTCGGCATGGAATGGTTGTATAAGGCTTTGGAGCAGTATACTTACATAACGATTCGCTCTGTGATTTTTAAGGCAATTGCTGTGGTGGCGATGCTTTTGTTGATCCGGCAGCAGTCGGATTATGTTGTGTATGGTGCGTTGACGATTTTGGCAGCATCCGCTTCGAATGTATGCAATTTTGTACATGCACACACGTACATTGATTTGTTCCCGGAAGAGAAATACAACTATCGGCAACATATGAAACCAATTCTCGTCTTTTTTGCGATGTCCTGTGCGACGGTGATCTATACGAATCTGGATACGGTTATGCTGGGATTGATGAAAAGCAATGTCGATGTTGGTTACTATAATGCGGCGGTAAAGATCAAGGGGATTCTTGTCGGGATTGTGACTTCTCTGGGAACGGTGATGCTTCCGCGCCTTTCTTATTATGTGGAGCGTGGGGAGATGGAAGAGTTTCAGCGGTTGACCAAGAAGGCGATGAATTTTGTAATCCTTCTGGCAACTCCAATGATGATCTATTTTATACTGTTTGCAGGAGAGGGCATTTTCTTCCTGAGTGGTTCTGCTTATGAAGGGGCGATTGTGCCGATGCAGATCATTATGCCAACATTGCTTCTGATTGGGATGACGAATGTGATGGGCATCCAGATAATGATTCCCCTGGGATTGGAAAAGCAGGTGCTGTATTCGGAGATCGCAGGTGCGCTTGTGGATCTAATTGTGAATGCGCTGTTGATTCCGCAATATGCGGCAGCAGGTGCAGCAGTGGGAACACTGATTGCAGAATTTGTGGTATGGATCGTTCAGATGTGTGCCTTGCGAAACGTTACACGGAATCTGTACAAAAACGTTCGGTTTGGAACAATCGGTCTGGCATTGGTGCTGGCAATTGCAGCTTCGGTATGGGTGAAAATGTTTAACTTGGGAACGTTTATCAGTCTGTTGATTTCGGGATTGTTGTATTTTGCGGTATATTATACTGTTCTTTTGGTAAAAGGAGAGGCAATTGCTAGAGAAATATTGACGCAGATAAAGAAATTGATTCGAAAGTAATACATGAAGAAAGGAGCAGGCGAGGAAACCTGCTCCTTCTTAGTTACTGAAAGTAATTGAGTAACTGAGTAGTTAATTAGATAATTGTTTAATAAAATTGAACTACATACTCATTTCGCGTACGTCACATGCTATAGTAATAACACTATTCAATACCTATATTATACAGTGAAAAATGAAATTTGCAATACCAAAATGAAAGATTCTTAACTTTTTTTGAAAATTTCATTAAATTCAGACTAGTGGCAGAAACTGCGGTTTCCGCTGCTTAAATACCGTATAATACCGAAAACCTGCGGCGAGCAGGATGGCAGGAACCCTGGCAAAATCATAGGCAACATGCTCCGGTGCGTGTGCGTCGGCGCCGATTGTGATGATTTCTCCTCCGAGCTCACGGTAGCGGTGGATGATATCCTCGGTCGGATTTGGATGACCGAGTCCGTATTTGAAGCCGCCGGTGTTGATCTCGATGCCTCGTCCCATATCAATTAAAGTGCGAAGAATTTCGTCAATGATATTGGCGTACTTCTTATAAGAATAATCCTCGTTTCGGTTCGGACCGTAGCGGACGACGTAATCGATGTGCCCATATACGTCAAAGTCTGCGTCAGTGTGCAGATTCTCGAGGATTGATTCAAAATATTCCAGATACGCTTCGTGTTCGGTGCGCCCTTCGTAATATTTCGGATAGTATGGATCCACGCCGTGTACCACGTGGGAAGAACCGATGACGAAGTCGAACGGATAGCGGGAAGTGGTGCATCTGTTGACATCCACAATCTGTGGCTGGAGACCGATCTCCACACCCCAGAGGATCGGGAAGCGTCCCTTGTATTTCTCCTGGAGAGACATTATTTCTTTGTAATAAGAATCAAAATCTAATAAGAACAAGTCCGGTTCGTCCGGATAGTCATAGTCAAAATGGTCGGTGAAGCAGATACCGTCCAATCCCTTGCGGATGGCGGATTCGATCATGTCCTGGACCGCTGCCTCACTGTCACCGGAGTGGTGTGTGTGCATGTGGGTATCGTAAAGCATGCGTTTTCCTTTCTGTGGATGCAAGGTCCGTGAGGACTTGCATATGTTATTGGTGAAGTCATATGAAATATTGAAAACAGTCGTTTGACCGGTTCTTTCACATGCGAAGCTTGTTATGGTCTGATTATAATGAATGTGGAAACGATTTTCAATGATATTTACCAATCGAAGTGCGTTTCTCTATGCGGAATGATAAATTATTAACAAAGTCATAAAAGGGACTTGAACTTTCGGGAATAATTGGGTAAAATAAAGAAAGCTTGGGACGCATGTCCCATAAGACTATTTATTTACAATTCTAGGAGGAATTAAGAATGGCAGTAAGAGTAGCAAT
>OGEU01000307.1_pt1 | contig 53070 bp, 46 predicted proteins | sample 1570651 | NCBI WGS metagenome assembly OGEU01 (sample SAMEA2582129, study PRJEB24529) | metagenome | biome: Human gut stool | place: China | collected 2011 | reverse complement strand
AACTATCCAAAATCGTTGGTGAAGTTAACTTGCAAATTTTCCTGAACAAAATAATCGTATGGTTCGATGCCGTAACTCTGAAAAAACTCTAATCATTGAAATCATTCCAAGTCTGTCAAGTTCGAACAAACCACTTCTAATTTTCGTCGATTACTATATATCCGGTATCGTCCGTTTGAGATTAAATCTGAGCGCGGCAAACCCGAATTTAGCGTGCCACAGCTTCGACAATTTCGCCGACATACATAGTATGCATATCATGATCCCCATACCACTTTGACATAATTTCATCATCGACGAACGTATCTTCGGTGATCGGTACAGCAGCCATCTTGCGGCATAGGAAGACGAGATTGGCTTCGTCCGGAAATGGAATATCGTGGCGGAAAGCAGCGGTAAGACCGGATCCGGCAAATTTGTCACCATTTCGTCCGCTTTCTTTGCCACAGTAGCTTAAAGCTTCGCGGTACTGCTCGCCGAGGAAGGAGAGGGAGAAGAATTCTCCGTTGTCCAAAAATTCTTTTGTGTAGCGGGAATCGCGGATGAAGATGTAGACAACATTTTTGCCCCAGAGTACGCCGACCCCGCCCCAGCTGACGGTCATGGTGTTACATTTATTCTTGTTTCCGGCAGAGACGAGTGCCCACTCCTTGCCAATTTTTGTGAAAGGGTTCATCTCTAATAAATCCATTGGATATGATTGAAAAGTATGCATTATAAATCCTCCTAATAAATTCAGTATGATTAATATATGTATTATAACAAAGACCTGTGACTCTTTTCAAGATTTTGTCTTAGCTTGTGAAGATTCTGAAAAATGTTTTTTTAGGAACCGGTCATGTCATACCGGAATAGAATAGGTAACGAGAGAACTAGAAAGGATCTTGTATGGATCTTCAGCCAAACAGAAATGAGAATGTGGACACAGGAACTTTACGGATCCAACTGACGAACCGATCCAATGGAATTCCGGTCGAGGGAGCTAAGATTTCTGTGTCTTACACAGGAAATCCTTCACAGATCATTGAGGAGGTGAGATCGGATGATTCCGGTAATACCGAAACGCTTACGCTTGATGCTCCTCCGCTCGAATACTCGATGCAGCCGTCGGAGCAGCAGCCATATTCGGAATATACCATACAAATTACAGCCCCGGGATATCGGGGTATTACGGTTTCGGCGATTGACATCCTTCCGGGTGAAGCTGCCATTCAAAATGTGACGATGGACAGAGAGGATGCACCGGGAAATCCGATTGATACGATCGTGATCCCGGCGCATACATTATACGGTGATTATCCGCCGAAGATTCCGGAGGATGAGATTAAGGCAATGGACGAAAGCGGAGAGATTGTCTTAAGCCGCGTAGTGATTCCGGAATACGTGGTTGTCCATGATGGGGCGCCGTCCGATTCCACAGCAAATAATTATTATGTGCGCTACCGTGATTATATTAAGAACGTTGCATCAAGTGAAATCTACGCGACCTGGCCCGCTGCAACGATCAGAGCCAACGTACTTGCCATCATGTCGTTTACTTTAAACCGTGTTTATACGGAGTGGTATCGTGGAAAAGGCTATAATTTTACAATCACATCCTCGACCGCATATGATCATAAGTTTATGTATGGAAGAAATATTTTCCAAAGCATAGCAACGATCGTGGATGAAATTTTTGAAAATTATCTGTCACGACCGAATGTAAGGCAGCCGATCCTGACACAGTATTGTGACGGACAGAGAGTAACCTGCCCGAACTGGATGACGCAGTGGGGCAGCAAATATCTTGGGGATCAGGGATATTCTGCAATTGAGATTCTACGTAATTACTATGGAAGCGACATCTACATCAACACAGCACAAGGCATCTCGGGCATTCCGGCATCGTGGCCGGGGTATGATCTGACGGTCGGTTCAAGTGGGGAAAAAGTGCGCCAGTTGCAGGAACAGCTGCAACGTATTTCAAGAGCTTATCCTGCAATTCCGTCGATTACGCCGGATGGTGTGTACGGTAACCGGACAAAGGAAGCGGTACAGAAATTCCAATCTGTGTTCGGACTTCCCGTGACAGGAGTCGTGGATTACCCAACCTGGTACAAGATTTCGGATATCTATGTAGCGGTATCGCGGATTGCGGAATTGCGATAGACACATGGGAATATCAGGGCAAGGTTTTTCGGTCTTTTGACGGAGCGGATAAACACATGATATAATGTACGCGGAGGAAAAACAGAGAGAAAAGAGTATGAAGAATTACAAAATTACAGTTCAATATGACGGAACAAGATATAAAGGCTGGCAGGTGCAGAAGGCAACGGAAGCAACGATACAAGGGAAGCTTCAGAATGTCCTATCGAAACTTGCCGGTCATCCGGTGGAAGTGATCGGTTCTGGAAGGACGGATGCAGGGGTGCATGCTGCCGGTCAGGTGGCGAATTTTCACATGGATGAGCATTTTTCAGTGGAAGAGATTTGTGACAATCTGAATGAATTCCTTCCAGAGGATATTGCGGTTACGGAAATCGCGGAAGTGGATGATCGTTTTCACAGCCGTTACAATGCCGTGTCCAAAACATACAGTTACCGGATCAGGACAAGCCCGGCAGCGGATGTGTTTGAGAGGCGTTTTGTCTACCATTACGGAAAGCCACTGGATGTCGGAAGAATGAAGGCGGCGGCAGAGAGACTGAAAGGAACGCACGATTTTGCATCCTTTTGCGGAAATAAGAAGATGAAGAAATCGACGGTCCGCACAATTATGGATATCACTTTCGCGGAGAAGGACGGAGAGATCGAAATCCGCTATACCGGGGATGGATTCTTACAGAACATGATCCGGATTCTGACGGGAACGCTGATCGAGGTCGGCAGAGGCGAACGGGATATTGAGAGTATGACAGCAATCCTTGCGGCGAAGAACAGGGAGGCGGCAGGCTATACTGCGCCGCCGCAGGGCTTACGATTGGAGAAGGTAGAATATGCAACAGTGGGTAGTGACAAGTAAGAGAGCGGATTTTAAGGAGATCGGGAGCCGGTTTGGTATTGATCAGGTGACGGCGCGCATCATCAGAAACCGCGATGTTGTGGGCGAGGATGCAATCGAACAGTATTTACACGGAACGTTAACAGATCTGGCGGATGCACACCGGATGAAGGATGCGGTGCAGCTTGTGGAGATTCTGATCCGGAAAATGCAGGAGAAAAAGAAAATCCGGATCATTGGTGATTATGATATTGATGGCGTGATGTCCTCCTATATATTGTACCGGGCGCTCACGCGGTGTAAGGCAGACGTTGATGTTGCGATTCCGAACCGGATTACGGATGGTTACGGTCTGAACCTTCATCTGATCGAGGATGCGATCGAGGCAGGTGTTGATACGATTGTGACCTGCGACAACGGAATTGCAGCGATCGAAGAGATTGCGTGTGCAAAGCAGCAGGGGATGACGGTGCTTGTCACGGATCATCATGAGATTCCATATGAGGAGATTGACGGTAAGAAGCATTATCTGCAGAGTGCAGCGGATGCGATCGTTAATCCTCACCAGCAGGAGTGTGATTATCCGTACAAGGATCTGTGCGGGGCAGGCGTCGCCTGGAATGTGATCCGGATTTTGTACGAGAAGATGCAGCTTAAGGAAGAGGAGGCATACGAACTGCTGGAGTTCGTTGGTTTTGCAACGGTGGGTGACGTGATGCCGCTTACCGGAGAGAACCGTATTCTGGTCCGTGAGGGATTAAAACGGATCCATCACACGAAAAATACCGGAATGAAGGCATTGATCGCGCAATGCGGATTGATGCCGGAACAGATCGAGAGTTATCATTTTGGCTTTGTTTTAGGTCCATGTATTAATGCGGCGGGCCGTCTGGATACGGCAAAGAGAGCGCTTGCGCTTTTTCAGACGCAGGATGAGTGTGTGGCCGTGCAGCTTGCCAATGAGCTGGTCGTGCTCAACGAGGAGCGTAAGACCATGACTGAGGACGGCGTGCAAAAGGCGAAGCAGCTTTGCGAGGAGAACGGATACGAGAAGGATCCGGTGCTTGTCATCTTTCTTCCGGAGGTGCATGAGAGCATTGCAGGAATTATTGCGGGAAGAATCCGTGAGCATTTCGGCAGGCCAACTTTCGTTCTGACCAGAGGCGAGGAAGGCATCAAAGGAAGCGGACGGTCGGTGGAAGGATATTCCATGTACGAGGAAATGTGCCGGTGCAGCAGCCTTTTTACGAAGTTTGGCGGACATCCGATGGCAGCGGGGCTCTCGCTGCCGGAAGAAAATATTGATGCGTTTCGGGAACAGATGAACCGGAACTGTCCACTTACGGTGGAGCAGCTGCAGCCGAAGGTACATATTGATGTGCCGATGCCGGTGGATTATGTGACGAATGCGCTGGTGGAGGAATTTCATATCTTAGCGCCTTTTGGCAAGGACAATCCCAAGCCGGTGTTTGCGGACCGGAATCTGCGCATCAGCAGAATGTGGGTGGTCGGGAAGAATCAGAATGTGTTACGACTAAGCCTTGTGTCGGAACAGGGAATGCCGGCGTCCGGCATCTATTTTGGTGATATTGCAGCATTTGAAGATTATCTGGCAGAGCAGTTCGGCACAGAGGAGCTGGAGAAGGCAAGACGCGGAAGAGAGAATGCAATCCAGATTTCTGCCGTGTATTATCCGAAGATCAACCGGTACCGCGACAGTGAAAGTCTGCAGTTTGAAATCCAATATTATCGTTGAAAAAAGGCGCCTGACATTGTAAAATAGAGTCAGTGATGTTGTGTAATTTGGAGGAATCGGGATGTTTGGCAAGAATAAAGTCAGCCAGGAGGATATTGAGAGATTAAAACGAACGGTAGAGATTGATGATCAGTTCTTTGCGGATACCGGAAGCAAGGGAGAGATGTTCCATGCGACGATGGCGGAAATCAAGGAATCCCACAGACAGGTGGAGGCGGATGTTGCACAGGTGAAGGATAATGTGCAGAATGCGGCGGCACTTGCGGCGGGCAATGTTGAGATCGAGGCTGGACTTGGACACGCGATCGGGGAGTGCAGAGATGCGATGCTTGTGCAGGAAGAGAAGCAGAAAAAACTGGTTCTTGATGTGCATCAGCTGTATGAAGATTCGACGAAGCTTGTGGATGACAACAAGCATTTCACAACTCCCTCGAAATATTTGAGTGAGTTTCCGGGAACGCTTAAATCAGCCAACCAGCAGTTTTCTGAGAAGCTGGATCGTATGCAGGAATACGGTAAGCAGATGGGTGTGTTAGCACTGAATGCGGCAATCGAGGCCGGAAGACTTGGAGAGAGCGGCAAGCAGTTTGTGACTGCCGCGGAAGACATCCGTTCCTATGCGGCAAACTATGATGCAATCATCGCGGAGAGCCGCACGCAGCTGGCAGAATCGAAGCAGCAGATCGCGGAGCTGGAAGAACAGATGCATCATCTGATCGGATTGTTGAAGGAGAACAATATCGCGACGGCACGCCTGATGAAGTCCTGTGCGGAGGTGACGCGAGGGGCAGATGCGGTGAATGAAGTAGCGTTGTCGGAGGCATTATCCTCTGTTGTAAATGACATTGTTGGTCTTCGGAATGCGGATGAGGAGATCGTAAAGTCCGAGGAGCGCAACCGGATGCAGCTTGAGGATCTTGCGGAGGAATTTCATTCCCAGCAGAAGAATCAGCAGGAGATCGGACAGATGGTTGACCCATTGTATCGTCACGTGATCGAGCGGAAAGCCGGAGAATAGAATACAAAACGAAGATAAAAAGGGACATGCGTGTTGCGTGTCCCTTTTGTCGTTCTTAGATCTGTTTGTCAGAAAATAAATGTTTCCGTTCTTTGGCGCGGGCAGCAAGTGTTGATTTGCTCCAATCGTGCCGATATACGATCCGGTACATGATATAAGCCAGCACCAAAGCGGTACTTACATCAAATACGGAATGCTGCTTGATGAACATGGTCGCAAGAATGATACATGTCATCAGTACGGAGGAGATCAGCTGCACCGTCTTGTTTTTCTTCAGCTGCTCGTTGCGCGAGACTGCAAGATGGATGCCGATCGAGTTATATACGTGGATACTCGGGAACAGATTCGTCGGAGTATCCGTCTCGTACAACATTTCACAAAGCTGCGTGAAGATGTTGTGATGCGTGAAATAGTATGGACGCAGATAGTGTCCGTTCGGATAGACCGTTGAGATCAGCAGAAAAAGCGTCATACCCGTAAAAAGGAAGGTGCACAGTCTGTAGTAATCCGACTTGTTATGTAGTGCCATATAAGCGATACCCCATGCGACATAACCGAACCAGAGAAGGTAAGGAATGACAAAATATTCACAAAACGGTATGTAGTCGTCCAAAGGCACATGGACAACATGAAAATGCGTCTTGATATTCTTCTCCACATAGGAAAACCATGCCATATATACAACAAAGTAAAGCAGAATCAGAAGATGCTTGTATTTGTGGTATAGGCCGACAAGCCTGCTTTTGACTGATGTCTTTGGTAATGTCATAAATAACCCCTGTTACTTGAAACTTGAAACATTTCAGATATGGCTAGATTATAGCACTGCTTCTTAGGAGCGACAATAGAAATCAAACATTGTTAATAAATATTTGTGAAATCTTCATAAATTGGTTATAATAGTACGGATTGAGTAGAACAAGAGAGGAAAATAAAGTGAAAAAACGAAAGATTATAGCAGGATCTGTTTTAGGTGTTCTTCTGGTAATCTATGTGGGAGTGAGCATTTATTTTACGAATCGATTCCTTCCGGGAACAAAGCTGAATGACCGTAAGGTCGCAGGATATACTGCTGAGAAAATAAAAAGTGAGATCACCGACGAGATCCACTCTTATGTGTTAACCATCAAGGAACGTGAAAAAAAGGAGGAGACGATCGCCGGATCCGATATCGACCTTGAACCACAGTGGGGCAGCGAGATCGAGGACATGATCGATGCGCAGAGCGGTTTTGCATGGCCGGTCAAGCTTTTTGCCCATGACACGTTAGAGAGTGAGACACTGGTCAGCTACGATGCGAACAAACTGGCTGAGACGATCGATGCACTTGACTGCATGCAGGAGGAGAATCAGATCGCACCGGAAAATGCAACGGTTGCACCTTATGATAAGGAGAATGGATTTGCTCTGCAGCCTTGTGTGATGGGAACGACGATCGACCGTGATCAATTTGTGGCAGCGGCGGATGAAGCAATTGAGCATCTTCAGGATTCCCTTTCGCTGGAAAAGGCAGATGTATATGTGAATCCTACCGTTTACGATGATGATGAAACCCTGGCGGCAGCCATCGAGACGATGAACGGGTATGCCGGTACGACCATCAACTACCAGATCGGTGAGAGTGCCGAGGTGCTGGATGCGACGACATTCGGGGAGTGGATTTCCATCAATAAGAAGGGAAAACCGGTTATCTCGAAGAAGAAGGTCGAAGAATATGTTGCCGGGCTGGCAAAGAAGTACAACACATGCTACACCGCCAAGAAGTTGAAGACCTCATACGGCAAGACGGTTACGATCGCGCGTAGCTGTTATGGCTGGAAGGTGGATAACGATGCAGAGACGAAGGAGATCATAGGGGAGATTAAGGCAGGGAAACCGGTCACAAGAGATCTCAATTACTCGATGACCGCGAACAGTCATGAGGGAAATGATTACGGAGATTCCTATGTGGAGATCAATCTGACCGCGCAGCATCTGTTCTTATATAAAGAAGGCAAGCTTGTGATCGAATCCGATTTCGTATCCGGTAATGTGGCGCGTGACTTTGATACGCCGACCGGCGCGTACGGAATTACATATACACAGAAGGATGCTACCTTAAGGGGTGAGAATTACGAGACTCCGGTCAGCTACTGGATGCCGTTTGCGGGCAATGTCGGTATGCATGATGCCTATTGGAGAAGCAGCTTCGGAGGAAGCATCTACAAGACGGCCGGTTCGCACGGATGCATCAATCTTCCACCAAGTGCAGCGAAGGTGATCTTCGAGAATGTGAGCAAGAACTATCCGGTGCTCGTGTACGAGCTTCCGGGTACGGAGAGTACTGCAGCCACAGATCAGGCATCTGCAGCGGAGGTGGATAAGCTGATCGCTGCAATCGGCAAAGTGACAAAGGATTCGAAAGACAAGATCGATAAGGCACAGAGTGCATATGACAAGTTGAACGCGAATGCCAGGACGTATGTGAAGACTTATGCGACACTGGAAAAGGCACAGAAGGATTATAAGGAACTGAGCAAGGCAAAGGACAAAGAAGGAAAGAAAGACGACAAGAAGAAAACAGAGTAAAACATGTACTTTTGTTGTATGTGTTCTCGGGAATGTTGCAATTTGAAGAAAGCGTATTGCATTTGTTTGTTGACCGGATATAATGAATTTATCAGAGAAACAAACGTGAATGTAATACGCTTACTTTTTATTAAAAACGTTGCAGAAAAGGAGAAGGACAAATGGTCGAAAAGTTACAGAACAAATTTGCAGAAGTATTTGGAACAGAGGGCGAGGCTCATGTATATTTTGCGCCGGGACGTGTGAATATGATTGGTGAGCATACCGATTACAACGGCGGACATGTATTCCCATGTGCACTCACCATTGGAACCTACGGAGTTGTCCGCAAGAGAGAGGACAATAAGCTTCGTTTCTATTCTATGAACTTTGAGCAGCTTGGCGTATTAGAGTCTTCACTGGAAGACCTTGTACCGAGCAAGGAAGCAGACTGGACCAATTATCCGAAGGGAGTCATCTGGGCATTCAAGGAGAGAGGCATGGAAGTAACGGAAGGGTTTGATCTGTTACTGTTTGGAAATATCCCGAACGGATCAGGACTTTCTTCCTCCGCTTCCGTAGAGGTATTGACCGGATACATCTTAAAGGATCTCTATGGATTTGACGTAACGAATCAGGATCTGGCTTTGATCGGACAGTATTCCGAGAACCACTTTAACGGTGTCAACTGCGGAATCATGGATCAGTTCGCAATCGCTATGGGTAAGGAAGATCATGCAATCTTCCTTGATACCAACACTCTGGATTACACTTATGTACCGCTCAAACTGGAAGGTGCCAAGATTGTAATCGCATGCAGCAACAAGAAGCGTGGACTTGGCGATTCCAAGTACAATGAGAGAAGAAGCGAGTGCGAGACTGCTTTGGCTGAGCTTCAGAAGGTAGTTGATATCAAGTCACTCGGTGAGCTTACTGAGGAGCAGTTCGAGCAGAACAAGGATGCCATCAAGGATGAGGTCCGTGTCCGCAGAGCACACCACGCAGTCTGCGAGAACCAGAGAACCATCCAGGCGGTAGATGCACTTCAGAAGCAGGATTTGAAGCGTTTCGGAGAACTGATGAATGCGTCTCATGTATCACTTCGCGATGATTACGAGGTAACCGGTATCGAGCTTGATACATTGGTTGAGGAAGCATGGAAGGTGGAAGGCGTGATCGGCTCACGTATGACCGGCGCAGGATTCGGCGGATGTACGGTCAGCATCGTAGAGGATGCAGCAGTGGATCGTTTCATTGAGAGCGTAGGAGCTGCTTATAAGGATAAGATCGGTTATGCAGCTGACTTCTATGTTGTACAGGTCGGATCTGGTCCATGCAGATTGGATGCATAAGAATTTTAGAGGGAAAAGATAAAGAATTCATAAGAGGGTAACAGGAGTAGAGAGGATAAACAGATGGTACAGGATCGAATTTTACAATTAGCAGATTACGGAGTAGCAACAGGACTTGTTCCACAGAGTGATTATGTGTATACCGTGAACCGGTTGCTTGAGACACTTGGACTGGATGAGATCAGTGATGAGGTCTGGAAGGAGCATAAGCAGATTGTAACGCAGGAGGATGCGGAGGCAGCCTTAGAGGATATCCTTGCAGAGCTTTTAGATGATGCCTATGAGAGAGGCATGTTCGAGAACAACAGTGTCGTATATCGTGATCTGTTCGACACGAAGCTGATGGGATGTCTCGTTTCACGTCCGAGCGAGGTACAGGGCAGATTCAAGGATCTGTATGAGAATACATCCGCACAGGCCGCAACGGATTATTTCTACAAATTAAGCTGTGACAGCAATTATATCCGCCGCGCACGTATCAAGAAGGATCGTAAGTGGACAACCGATACAGAGTTCGGAACACTTGATATCACGATCAATCTTTCCAAGCCGGAGAAGGATCCAAAGGCGATCGCAGCAGCCAAGAATGCCAAGGCAAGCAGCTATCCAAAATGCCAGCTTTGCCGCGAGAATGAGGGATATGCAGGACGTGTGAACCATCCGGCAAGACAGAATCACCGTATTATTCCGGTAACGATCAACAACAGTGACTGGTTCTTCCAGTATTCTCCGTATGTATATTACAATGAGCACTGCATCGTATTTAACGGACAGCACACACCAATGAAGATCGAGCGTGCAACCTTCGGAAAGCTTCTGGACTTTGTCACACAGTTCCCACATTACTTTGTAGGATCCAATGCGGATCTGCCGATCGTTGGAGGCTCCATCTTAAGTCACGATCATTTCCAGGGCGGACACTATACCTTCGCAATGGAGAAAGCCCCAATCGAGAAGGAGATCACTTTTGACGGATTTGAGGATGTGAAGGCAGGAATCGTAAAGTGGCCGATGTCCGTAATCCGTATTACCGGAAGCAACAAGGATCGCCTGATCGAGCTGGCAGACAAGATTCTTCTTGCATGGAGAGGTTATACTGACGAGGAAGCAGTCATCTTCGCTGAGACAGACGGAGAGCCACACAACACGATCACACCGATCGCACGCAGAAGAGGCACCGACTATGAGCTGGATTTAGTACTGCGCAACAACCTTACGACAGAGGAGCATCCGCTTGGTGTCTATCATCCACATGCTGAACTTCATCATATCAAGAAGGAGAACATCGGTCTGATCGAGGTTATGGGACTTGCAGTCCTTCCTGCAAGACTGAAGGACGAGATGAAGGAGCTTGCACAGGCATTGGTTGAGAAATCGGATCTTCGTGCAACACCGACACTTGCTTCCCATGCTGACTGGGCAGAGATGATCATAAAAAAATATGACCAACTTACTCAGGAGAATGTAATGGATATTCTCCATGAGGAAATTGGTCTTGTGTTTGAACAGGTATTAAAAGATGCTGGTGTGTACAAATGCACCGAGGAAGGACGCGCTGCCTTCCAGAGATTTATAAGCAGAGTTAACGAGTCATAGCACGCTGCAGCTTCTTCCGACAGTGGAAGAAAGCCGGGATTAGGAAGCAGTCTGCGAAGATCCATGCCAATGGGCTGGCGAAGCAGGCTGCGGTAAATCCGAAGATCGGAACAAAGACAAGTCCGACAAGTGCTCTTGCAACCATTTCAAATACTCCGGCGAATACTGCGAATCCGGAGAATCCCATTCCCTGAATAAGAAAACGAACAATATTGACAAGCGCCAGCATAAGATAGAAGGCTGCGTTGGTAACAAGAAACTGTTTCGCCTGTGCGATAACGGTTACTTCGGATGCATTCACAAACAGAAGAATCAGATCGCGTCCGAAGAAGATCAATACCACAAGGATCAGTGCAGAGTAGATTGCACCGAGTGTGACTGCGGAGCGAAGTCCTCTTCCGAGACGGTCGAGTTTTCCGGCTCCCACATTCTGACCACCGAAGGTTGCCATCGTAGATCCGAGCGCATCGAACGGACACACGACGAACATGGAGATCCTGCTTCCGGCTGTCATGGATGCCACAGCGGTAGAACCAAGCGTGTTGACCGATGACTGTAAGATGACGCTTCCAATTGCGGTAATGGAATACTGCAGTCCCATCGGAAGTCCCATGATCAGCAGGTATCTGGTATAATCCCAGTCGAGCTTCCAGTCATCCCGCTTCAGGCGTAAGATGTCGAATTTCTTTATAATCAGAATCAGACATAAGATTCCGGATACCGCCTGTGAGAGTACCGTCGCGAATGCGGCACCGAAGACGCCCCACTTGAAAGTTACGATAAAAAGCAGATCGAGTCCGATGTTCAGTCCTGCGGAAATCACCAGGAAGATAACCGGTGTTACGGAATCTCCGAGGGAACGCAGATAGGCGGATAAGATGTTGTAAAGCATGATTGCCGGAATACCTGCGAAGATCACAACGATGTAGTTATAGGATAGATCGATGATATCGGAAGGGGTCTGCATCAGCTGTAAAATCGGACGGCAGGCGATAACGGTGATAAGTGTGATCGCTCCGCCAAAGAGTACTGCAAGTACCGCTGAGTTTCCGACATATTTGCGCAGTCCGTCATAATCCTTTGCGCCGAACCGCTGCGCGACAGGGAGCGCAAATCCGTTGCAGATTCCCTGACAGAAGCCGATGATCAGAAAGTTGATACTTCCGGTCGCACCGACCGCTGCAAGTGCCGATACGCCAAGGAAGCGTCCGACGATGATCGTGTCGACAAGGCTGTACACCTGCTGGAAAAGCATACCCATCAGAAGCGGCACTGCAAAGCCTAAGATCAGCTTCATGGTGGAGCCGCTTGTCATATCTTTTGTTGTATTGTTTGCCATATGATTACCTCTTTATATATGTTTTATAATGATTCAACATTACGTTGCCTAAACGAGTTTTTTCTAAGCGATTCTTTTGCGCAATGTGAGTCTATCTTATCACGATTACAGAAATGTTCAAGAGGGTAAATATGATGAAAATAGCGCTTTTTGCAGGGAGGAATTCTTTACAATTTTGCCATAATGCGGTACAGTATTTGATATATGTAAAATTTAAAATCAAAACAATTAACGTATTTTAAGAAAGGACCCCTATATCGATGAAGAATTGGGAAGAAAATATACGTAAGGTTGTCCCGTATGTACCGGGAGAGCAGCCGAAGAAGCAGAATATTATTAAGCTGAATACGAATGAAAATCCGTATCCGCCGGCTCCGGGAGTAGCAGAAGCGGTAAAAAATGTGGATATCGACCGGCTACGCATGTATCCGGATCCGCTTGTGACGGATCTGGTAGAGGCGATCGCTTCGAATTATCAGGTAAAGAATGAGCAGGTGTTTGTCGGTGTCGGATCGGATGATGTGCTGGCGATGATCTTTATGACCTTCTTTAATTCCAAGAAGCCGATTCTGTTCCCGGATATCACGTATTCGTTCTATGACGTGTGGGCAGATATGCTCCGCATTCCGTATGAGCAGATTCCGCTGGATGAGGATTTTAAGATCTGCCCGAAGGATTACAGCAGAGAGAACGGCGGTGTGATCTTCCCGAATCCGAATGCACCGACCGGCGAGCTGATGGATCTTGCGCAGATCGAGGAGATCATTCAGGCGAATCCGGATGTCATTGTTGTCGTGGATGAGGCATATATTGATTTTGGAGGAGTGAGTGCGCTGCCACTTATTGACAAGTACGACAATGTGATCGTTGTGCAGACCTTCTCTAAGTCCCGCTCGATGGCCGGATCACGTATCGGCTTTGCAATCAGCAATCCGACGCTGATCAAGTATTTAAATGATGTAAAGTACTCCTTCAATTCTTATACGATGGATACGATCACGATCGCCGCCGGTACTGCGGCAATGCGAGACATGGCATATTTTGAGATGACAAGGGACAAAATTATTCAGACAAGAGAATGGACGAAGCAGGAATTAAAGCGCCTTGGATTCGTGTTCGGCGATTCGAAGAGCAACTTTATTTTTGCAATGCATCCGGATGTATCCGGTGTCGCTTTGTTTGAGGCACTTCGTGAGCATGATATCTTTGTGCGCCACTTCAGCAATCCAGCGCGCATCAACGAATATCTGCGTATCACGATCGGAACGGATGAACAGATGAAGACGTTTATCGCCTTCCTCGAGGATTATTTAAATAAGAATTAGGTTAAAGTGAGGATTTATTTTTATGATTGACTATCTGGTCGTATTTTTTGTATCTATGGTTCCGCTGATCGAGTTGCGTGGTGCAATCCCGATCTCGCAGATTAGGCATCTTCCGATCATCCAGTCATATATTATCGCGATCATCGGTAATATGCTGCCGGTTCCGATCATCTATCTGTTCGCACGCAAGGTACTTGAGTGGGGGGCGGATAAGCCTTTGATCGGCGGCTTCTTCAGCTGGTGCCTCGAGAAAGGGGAGAAAGGCGGTAAGAAGCTGCAGCAGAAAGCGGGCAGAGGTCTGTTTTTAGCCCTCCTTCTTTTTGTCGGAATTCCGCTTCCGGGAACCGGCGCGTGGACGGGAACACTGGCAGCGAGCATTCTGGATATGGATTTTAAATTGACGGTGGTGGCTGTCATGCTTGGTGTCCTGCTTGCGGGTGTGATCATGATGGTACTCAGTTTTGCCGGTGTTAGTATTTTTTGATGAGAGAATAAACTATGAGTAAGAAACAACATAAAGTAAAGCCAATCCCGCGACAGATCCGGTGGGATAAGCTTGACAATACCGCACACCTCTTCCCGTCGATCGCGGGGGAGAGTATGACGAATGTGTACCGTATCAGTGTGGAACTGAACGAAGAAGTGCAGCGGGAGGCGCTGCAGCAGGCTTTGGACATTGTCCTTCCGAAGTTCGACGGATTTAACGTAAGACTTAGAACCGGTGTGTTCTGGTATTATTTTGAAGAGAATGGAAAGAAACCGCCAAAGGTGACGGAGGAGGCGATGTTTCCGTGTCGCTATATCCGTCAGAACCGCAACCGGAATTATCTGTTCCGCGTGACCTATTACGGCTGCCGGATCAATCTGGAAGTGTTTCACGTACTGACGGACGGCATGGGTGGCATCAATTTCTTAAGAGAACTGACCTATCAGTATCTGCGCCTGGTGCATAAGGATCTGGCTGAGAAAGCGGGGGACAAGCTGAGCGTAGATACCTCGCTTTGCAGAGAGGACAGCTTTGTCCGCAATTATAAGAAGAGTAAGCCAAGCGGCTTCAACAAGGAGAAGGCGTATCTGATCAAGGAGGAGCATCTTCCGGCAGGCGAGTTTGGTGTCATGCACGGAAGTATGCCGGTTCGTCAGCTTAAGGAGGTTGCACATCAGTATGGTGCTTCTTTGAATGAGTACTTAGTTTCCGTGTTTGTGTGGAGTGTCTATACGGAATTATTGCATGGAATGCCGGGCGGACGCCCGATCCGTGTGGCAATTCCGGTAAACTTACGCCCGTATTTCGATTCGAACACGACGAAGAATTTCTTTGTCATGGTGTCCGCGGAGTTCCGTCCGACAAAGGATCAGTATACATTTGAAGAAGTCGTGCAGATTATAAAAGAAAGCCTGCATTCGCAGATCAACAAGGAGCATCTGGAGGATTTGTTCTCTTACAGTGTGTCCAACCAGATGAACAAGCTGATGCGTCCGGTACCGCTTTTCCTCAAGAAGATTGCGATGCGGCTTGTCTATACGAAATCGGCGGTAGCCAATACAACGACGATCACGAATATCGGCAATATCAAGATGGACGAGCTCTATGCACCTTATGTCAAAGGCTTTAAGTCGTTTATCGCGATGTCCAAGGGACAGGCGATTAAGGGAACAATCTGTTCCTATCAGGATACGCTGGTATTTACGTTCAGCTCCGTATTCGCAGAGGCACTGGTCCAGAAGGCATTCTTCCGCAAGCTTGCTGCGGATGGAATTGAGGTAGAGATTCAGACGAACGGGGTGTATTATGAGTAGATGCAAAAAATGTAATGTGATAATTTTGGATGATACGGATCGTTGTCCGCTTTGTAAAAATGTGCTGGACAGTACCGGAGAACCGGGCGTAAATACGTATCCGAATGCGATTGGTGTCAACCGGAAGTTTCGTCTGCTAGAGAACCTGTTATTGTTTCTCTCCATCGTGGCGGGATGTCTGATGATTGCAATCAATCATATGCTTGATGCGGATATTGCGTGGAGTCTGGTGGTATGTCTGATCTTAATCTATGCCAATGCGGTTCTTCGTATGGCAATCATTGGTAAGTACGGCTATATGTTTAAGACGCTAAGTCTTGTGATCCTTGCGGTACTGATGCTTCTTGGCATCGATTATCTGACCGGATACAAGGGATGGTCGCTCGATTATGTGCTGCCGCTTGGCGTGCTTCTCATTGATCTTGCGCTTCTGATCCTGACATTGGTGAACCGCAGAAACTGGCAGAGCTACATGATGGCGCAGATTCTGGCAATCCTGCTCAGCCTGATCCCTGTGGGACTCAGACTCGGCGGAATCATCAAGTTCCCGTATCTGGTGTGGATTGCCTTCGGAACATCGGTATTTTTATTCCTCGGAACGCTGATCATCGGTGACAGACGGGCCAGAACAGAATTGAAACGGAGATTTCATGTATGATAGAAAGTGAAGCAAGTGTTAAGGGACGCGTGATCGCGGATCTGTTGTCTCACCTGACGAACGATCTGCAGATCGGCAAGAAGATCAAAAGTGGCGAACTGAGAAAACGCATGAAGGAGCCACCGTGGATCGTGCCGGACTGTTTTAATATGACACACATCGAGATGGAGAATTTCTCGATGAAGTTATTGTCGCTTAAGGAGAATCCGAATCAGGATCATGTGATATTACAGTTGCACGGAGGCGGCTATATGGGCGCGGTGCGCAATGCCTACTACGTGTTTGCGGGACTTTACAATGAAGTCAGCCGTGGCTGCAATGTATTGACTCCGGATTATCGTGTGGCGCCGGAGCATCCGTATCCGGCGGCTTTGGAAGATGCAGTCGCTTCGTACCAGTGGCTGCTCGACAAAGGGTATTATGGTGAGCAGATCATTGTTGCGGGGGATTCCGCGGGCGGCGGTCTAGCGATGGCTTTGTGCATGTATTTGAAGGATCACAAGATGCCGATGCCGGGAGGCATCGTTGCAATGTCACCCTGGACGGATCTGACTGCGAGCGGAGAGTCTTATGAGACGAATTATGAGAAGGATCCACTGTTTGGCAATACAAGGGAGAGTCTGATCTATGTCAATGATTATGCGGGAGACCACGATAAGATGGATTGTTACATCTCGCCGCTTTTCGGAGATTTCAGAGGATTCCCGCCGATGCTCATACAGGTTGGCTCCCTGGAGATGCTTCTCAGCGATTCCGTATCGGTTGCTGCCAAAGCGAGAGAGCAGGGTATCCGTGTGCGTTTAAGCATTTACGAGGGAATGTTCCATGTGTTCCAGATGGCATATCTGAACATTCCGGAGTCGAAGAAGGCGTGGGCGGAAGTTGGCAAATTTATTGACGTGATACGAAACGATGAGCGGGTATCGTCGTAAGAACAGGTATTAAGGTAGGACAGAAGTCCTTTTGTCCTGCGTTAGATATGCTATATGAAAATTGAGAAGGAGAAGAATTTCAGATGAAAGATTACACATTAAACACGAAATGCGTACAGGCCGGTTATACACCGGGAAATGGAGAACCGAGACAGATTCCGATCGTCCAGTCGACAACCTTTAAGTACGACACGAGCGAGGACATGGGAAAACTGTTCGACCTTGAAGCAAGCGGATATTTCTACACAAGACTGCAGAATCCGACCAATGACTATGTCGCAGCCAAGATTGCTGCGTTAGAGGGTGGAACAGCAGCAATGCTGACTTCTTCCGGACAGGCAGCCAACTTCTTTGCACTGTTCAATATCTGTGAGGCAGGCAGCCATATTGTGGCATCTTCTTCCATCTATGGAGGAACGTTTAACCTGATCTCTGTGACGATGGCGAAGATGGGAATTTCAGCGACTTTTGTATCACCGGATTGCACCGAAGAAGAATTGAATGCAGCATTCAACGAAAATACACGTGCGGTATTCGGCGAGACGATCGCTAACCCGGCACTCACTGTACTTGATATCGAGAAATTTGCAAAAGCCGCACATGCACACGGCGTACCGCTGATCGTGGATAACACCTTCCCGACACCGGTCAACTGCCGGCCAATCGAGTGGGGCGCAGATATTGTGACACATTCTACCACAAAGTATATGGATGGACACGGAGCTGCTGTGGGCGGAGCAATCGTAGATTCCGGTAAGTTTGACTGGATGGCACATGCGGACAAGTATCCGGGACTTTGTACACCGGATGAGTCTTATCACGGAATTACATATGCCGAGAAGTTTGGCAAGGAAGGTGCTTTCATTACAAAATGTACTTCCCAGCTGATGCGTGATCTTGGATGTATCCAGTCTCCGCAGCACGCATTCATCTTAAATCTTGGATTAGAGTCGCTGCATGTGCGTATGCCGCGTCATGTGGAGAACGGACAGGCTGTCGCAGAATTCCTGGAGAAGCATCCGAAGGTTGAATTCGTAAATTATCCAGGACTGAAGAGTAACAAGTATTATGAATTGGCACAGAAATATATGCCAAATGGAGGCTGCGGCGTTGTTTCGTTTGAAATCAGGGGCGGACGCGAGGCGGCAGAAAAGTTCATGAAGAACTTAAAGCTTGCTGCCATCGAGACGCATGTAGCGGATGCGAGAACCTGTTGCTTAAATCCGGCAACCTCCACACATCGTCAGATGAATGATGAGCAGCTGCTTGAGGCCGGCATTCCGGCAGGTCTGGTTCGTATTTCCTGTGGACTGGAAGATAAGACAGATCTGATCGCAGACTTAGAGCAGGCACTTGCAACTGTTTCATAAACGAAGAAGTATAGAACAGAATAAAAAGAAGCCGCAGGCAAATTTGCCTGCGGCTTTTCGCTTGTATGATTAAGCGGTCTTACCGGTATAAAGCTGATAGTACTTACCCTTGGCTGCAAGCAGCTGCTCGTGGTTACCTCTCTCAATGACGCGTCCCTGTTCAAGAACGATGATGCAGTCACTGTTCTTGATCGTGGAGAGACGGTGGGCGATAACGAAGGTTGTACGTCCTGCCATCAGTTTATCCATACCATCCTGCACGATACGTTCCGTACGGGTATCGATCGAGCTTGTTGCCTCGTCGAGGATCAGTACCGGAGGATTGGCGATCGCTGCACGTGCGATGGAGAGCATCTGGCGCTGTCCCTGGCTGAGATTCGCACCATCTCCGGTGAGGATCGTGTTGTAACCGTCCGGAAGCTGGCGGATGAAGGTGTCTGCGTTCGCAAGTCTTGCAGCAGCGTAGACTTCCTCATCGGTTGCATCAAGTTTTCCGTAGCGGATGTTATCCATAACAGAAGCGGTAAACAGGTGGGTATCCTGTAAAACGATACCGAGCGAGTGACGCAGATCCGCTTTCTTGATCTTGTTGATATTGATGCCGTCGTAACGGATCTTACCATCCTGAATATCGTAGAAACGGTTGATCAGGTTCGTGATCGTTGTCTTTCCGGCTCCGGTCGATCCGACAAAGGCGATCTTCTGACCAGGAGTCGCATACAGATCCACATTGTGCAGAACAATCTTATCCGGCACATATCCAAAGTCCACATCGTCGAAGACGACATCTCCGGTCAGACGCTTGTAATCTACCGTACCGTCTGCCTGATGTACATGCTTCCATGCCCAGATACCGGTCGTCTTATCGGTCTCTGTGAGCTGTCCGTTTTCTTCCTTCGCATTCACGAGAGTGACATAACCTTCGTCGGTCTCCGGTTCTTCATCGAGAAGCTTGAAGATACGCTCACTACCTGCCATCGCCATAACCACACTGTTGAGCTGCATGCTGACCTGTGAGATCGGCATATTAAAACTCTTGTTGAAGGTCAAGAAGCTGGCGAGCTTACCAAGTGTCAATCCGCTGAAACCGGCTAATGCCATCACGCCTCCAATCATGGCACAGAGTACATAGCTGATATTACCGATCTGCGCATTGACAGGTCCTAAGGCGTTCGAGTAACGGTTTGCATTATAGGCACTGTCATACAGCTGATCGTTGAGTTTGTTGAAATCTTCGATGTTCTGCTGCTCGTGTGTGAATACCTTAACGACTTTCTGTCCGTTTAACATTTCCTCGATGAATCCGTTGACTTTACCGAGATCCTGCTGCTGTGCAAGGAAGTAGCGGCTGGAGAATCCGGCAAATTTGCCAGTGACAAATACCGTGATCGCAACCATCACAAGTGTGAGGATCGTCAGCGGAATGTTTAAGATCACCATATAGATAAATACATTGACGATCGTGATGATACTGTTCAAAAGCTGCGGGATACTCTGGCTGATCATCTGGCGGAGGGTATCGATATCGTTCGTGTAGACCGACATGATATCTCCGTGTGAATGTGTGTCAAAGTAGCGGATCGGCAGATCCTGCATGTGGGTGAACAGATCGTTTCGAAGGTTCATGATCGTTCCCTGCGAGATATAGATCAGCAGCTTGTTGTACATAAAGGTTGCAGCAACGCCCAGAGCGTAGAAGCCTGCAACTTTGCCGATCGCCTGAAGCAGCGGTGCATAATCGGTGTTGTGATTGTTGATCATCGGCGTGATGTAATCATCGATCAGCTTCTGCATGAACATCGTTCCCTGCGTGTTGCACATAACGCTGGCAACAATTCCGATGATAACCAGTGCGTAGAGCGCACCATATTTCTTTAATACATAACCCATCAGGCGCTTCATCAGCTTACCTGGGTTCTCAATCTTTGGTTTTGGTCCTCTTGGTCCACGTGGTCCCGGCATTAAGAAGCACCTCCTTCATCAAAGTCTCCGCCGCCCTGTGTCTGTGATTCGTAGACATCGCGGTAGATCTCATTGCTTTGTAATAATTCTTCATGTGTTCCGAATCCGTTCAGACGTCCGTCATCCAATACGATGATACGGTCAGCGTCCATAACGGATGAGATTCGCTGCGCGATGATCAGCTTGGTCGTTCCCGGAATCGCTTCGCGGAAAGCCTGGCGGATACGCGCGTCAGTTGCAGTATCAACAGCGCTCGTACTGTCGTCGAGGATGAGGACCTTCGGCTTCTTTAATAAAGCACGTGCGATACACAGACGCTGCTTCTGACCACCGGATACGTTGGTTCCTCCCTGTTCGATGTAAGTATTGTACTTATCCGGGAATGTCTGGATAAACTCATCGGCACAGGCCTGTTTACAGGCCTCCATGCATTCTTCCTCGGTTGCATCCGGATTACCCCAGCGGAGGTTATCAAGGATCGTACCGGAGAAAAGCACATTCTGCTGTAATACGACAGATACCTCATTTCGCAGTGTGTCGAGATCATATTCACGGACATCCCTGCCACCGACATAGACTGCTCCATCCTCCACATCGTAGAGACGGCTGATTAGATTGACGAGCGAAGATTTCGAACTTCCGGTTCCGCCGACGATACCGATCGTCTCACCGGAGTGGATATCAAGATTGATATCATCGAGCACCGGAACTTCGGCATTCTTCGAATACCGGAACGTCACATGGTCGAAGCGGATGCTTCCGTCTGCGATATCGTAGCAAGGATCGGCAGGGTTATGAAGCGTGCTTTCCTCATTGATGACCTCTGCGATACGTCTTGCGCTGGCAACACTCATGGAGATCATAACGAATACCATGGACAGCATCATCAGACTCATCAGAATGTTCATACAGTAGGTGAGCAGCGCGAGCAGATCACCGGTCTCAAGGGAACTTCCGACAACCATGTGTGCACCGAACCAGCTGATCAGAAGGATACAGGAGTATACCGTAAGCTGCATCAGTGGCGAGTTCCATACAACAACGGATTCTGCCTTAAAAAGCATATCGTAGATGTTGCGGCTGGCCTTGGTGAAACGCTTCTTCTCGTAATCGCCGCGGACATAAGCCTTCACAACACGGATCGCGGATACGTTCTCCTGAACGCTCTCATTTAAGTCATCGTACTTGCGGAAGGCTTCCTGAAAGTAGCGCATTGCAAGAAAGACGATTAACGCAAGGCAGGAGCCGAGCAGGATGACCGCGATCAGATAGATGAGCGCCAGCCGAGGACTGATGAAGAACGATGCGATCATCGCCACGATCAGTGTGGAGACTGCACGCACGCACATACGCAGGATCATCTGGTAAGCGTTCTGAATGTTGGTGACATCGGTAGTCAGTCTTGTGACAAGACTGGCGGTATTGAATTTGTCAAGATTGGCAAAGGAATATGTCTGAATCTTTTCAAACATCGCTTTGCGCAGATTACGGCCGAGTCCCATGGAAGCAGAAGCTGCGTAGTTGGCAGCCAGACAACCGAATGTGAGGGAACAGATTGCCGTAACGACCATCCATGCACCGATAACATAGATGTGATGGGTGTCTCCAAGGTTGACACCCTTGTCGATGATTGAAGCCATAAGGAGCGGAATGATCATTTCCATAATTACTTCCGCAAAAGCAAAAAGCGGCGTAAGTATGGAGGCCTTCTTAAACTCCTTGACCTCGGCAAGCAGTGTTTTTAACATAAGTGAACCTCTCTTCATTAATTAAAATAATGGAATTGCAAATTATGCTTGCAATTTAAAAGTTAGTGTGCTAACAATTAGATATGTTAGACTATGAATTTTTAATTGTCAACAAAAAGTTATGAAGAACAGAAAGAAATTATGAGGGAGAGTATGTGTAGTAAAGATGTTCACCAACATTTCGGACATAAGTTTCGTATGATCCACAATATGATCGACAAATATTTTGAGAAACGGTGCGACGGATCCATTCATTATCTGACCCGGGTACAGTGTGCAACCTTACATTATTTATATGATCACCGGGATGAGGATGTGTTCCAGAAAGACATCGAGGCGGAATTTAGTATCTCCGGTGCGACAGCAACGAATATCTTAAAGGGACTTGAGAGGCAGGCGCTGATCACGCGTGAGCCGATGCCGGAAGATGCCCGCCTTAAGAAAATTGTCCTTACAGAAGAGGGCATCGACTGCAATGCACAGGCAACACAGAATATGTATCATATGGAAGAGACACTGACGGCAGGATTCTCAGAGGAAGAACTTGAAGAATTCCGCGATATGCTGGATCGCATGATTGCGAATCTTGAGGGACTGCAGGAGATCCGCTCGGAAAAAATGTAAAAAAGACCACATAATATTGTCAATCCTTATTGACAAAGGCACAAGATATAGTGTAATCTTGTTGTTGCAGACAAATAATACTATATATTGTGTCACGCGTCGTGACATTCAATGTTTTGGAGGATAGACAATGAAGATTATCAAACGAAGCGGCAGTGAAGCGGTATATGATTCGAACAAGATCATAGCTGCCGTACAGAAAGCCAATGCATCCGTCATTGACTACGAAAAACTTTCTGATGAACAGATCAGGGAGATCGCGGACAACGTAGAGACTGCGTGCGAGAACATGAAGCGTTCCCCGAGTGTGGAGGAGATTCAGGATATGGTGGAGAACCAGCTGATGAACAAGCGTGCTTTCACCGTTGCGCGTAACTACATTACATACCGTTACAAGAGAGCACTCGTGCGTAAGTCCAATTCTACGGATCAGCAGATCCTTAGTCTTCTTGAGTGTAACAACGAGGAAGTAAAGCAGGAGAATTCCAACAAGAATCCGACTGTCAACAGTGTGCAGCGTGATTATATGGCCGGCGAGGTCAGCAAGGATATCACGAAGCGTTTCTTACTGCCGGAGGATATCGTGGAGGCGCATGAAAAGGGACTGATCCACTTCCATGATGCGGATTATTTTGCGCAGCATATGCACAACTGCTGTCTGGTCAATCTGGAAGATATGTTACAGAACGGAACGGTCATCAGCGAGACAAGGATCGACCCGCCGAAGAGCTTCTCGACCGCCTGCAATATCGCAACACAGGCGATCGCACAGATCGCAAGCTCCCAGTATGGTGGACAGAGTATCTCGCTTTCGCACCTTGCACCGTTTGTACAGGTCAGCCGCGAGAAATTCCGTCAGCAGGTGCGCAAGGAGTTTGAGGCAGTCGGCTTAGCGCTCGACGAGGAGCAGATCAATAAGGTTGCAGAACTCCGTGTCAAGGAAGAAATCAACCGTGGCGTGCAGATGATCCAGTATCAGGTTATCACACTGATGACGACCAATGGACAGGCGCCTTTTATTACCGTATTTATGTATCTTGACGAAGTACCGGAAGGCCAGACAAGAACTGACCTTGCAGCAATCATCGAGGAGATGCTGCACCAGAGAATCCAGGGTGTCAAGAATGAGAAAGGTGTATTCATTACACCGGCCTTCCCGAAACTGATCTATGTGCTCGAGGAGGACAACATCCACGAGGATTCCAAGTACTGGTACTTAACCGAACTCGCAGCAAAATGCACTGCGAAGCGTATGGTCCCGGACTACATCTCCGAGAAGAAGATGAAGGAACTCAAAGTGGATAAGAACGGTGAGGGACACTGCTATACCTGTATGGGATGCCGAAGCTTCCTGACACCGTATGTCGATCCGGAGACAAACAAGCCGAAGTATTACGGACGTTTCAACCAGGGTGTTGTAACGATCAACCTTGTTGACGTGGCTTGTTCTTCTGAGGGAGATATGGACAAGTTCTGGAAGATCATGGACGAGCGTCTGCAGCTTTGCTACCGTGCACTGATGTGCAGACACAAGAGACTGCTCGGCACACCTTCCGACGTAGCCCCGATCCTGTGGCAGAACGGAGCCCTGGCCCGTCTGGAGAAAGGCGAGCCGATCGACAAGCTTCTGTTTGGTGGATATTCCACAATCTCACTCGGCTACGCAGGACTCTGTGAGTGTACCCGCTATATGACCGGTGTGTCCCACACGGATCCGGAGGTCGGAACACCGTTCGCACTCAAGGTTATGCAGCGCCTCAACGATGCATGCCAGGAGTGGAAGGAGAAGGAGAACATCGACTTCAGTCTCTACGGAACACCGCTTGAGTCTACGACCTACAAGTTCGCCAAATGCTTACAGAAGCGTTTCGGAATCATCAAGGGCGTTACAGACCGCAACTACATCACGAACAGCTATCACGTACACGTGACAGAGGAGATCAACGCATTCGACAAGCTGAAATTCGAGTCACAGTTCCAGAAGCTGTCTCCGGGTGGTGCAATCAGTTACGTGGAAGTTCCGAATATGCAGAACAATATCGAAGCTGTACTTTCGGTTATGAAATATATCTATGACAACATCATGTACGCCGAGCTCAACACCAAGAGTGACTATTGTCAGGTGTGTGGCTACGATGGAGAGATCAAGATCGTCGAGGAGGAAGGCAGCGGCAAGCTGATCTGGGAGTGCCCGAACTGCGGCAACCGTGATCAGGACAAGATGAGTGTTGCCCGCCGTACCTGCGGATATATCGGAACACAGTTCTGGAATCAGGGACGTACGCAGGAGATCAAGGAGCGCGTACTGCATCTGTAATTTGCAAAAACACAAAAATGCTGAGGTATCTATGAAAACCTCAGCATTTTTTGCGTGAACCACAAATGAAACAGGATAAGGTATGGAAAGCAAAAAGTATGGAGATTGTATCTGTACATTTGTGAAAATTTTGTGTATAATTTGGTTAACAATAGCACTCTTATGTCCGATATAAATTACAATAGTATAAGAATGCGTTTCCAAGGAAGGAGATTGTATAACATGGAGAAAAGCAAAATGATAAACAGAGGAAAGAAGATTGTGGCAGTCGCATTATCATTTATGATGATGATTCCGGTAGCATTCAGCCAGACAACCGTAACGAAGGCCGCAGGAGCAGGTACAACGACGGCAGTACCGACACCGGATAAAGTTTTAAAATTGACGGTGGAGAAGAACACCGCAGACAAGAAATTGTCGCTTGAGAGAGGACAGGAAGTAAGTCTGACACTGACTGCCACACAGGAATTAAACGTAGAAGAAATCGTCGGGGAATTGTCCTTTGTAGATACAACGAAGAATGAAGCCGTGAAATGTTTCTCCATGACAGGAGTAGAAGCGGATGGATGGAATACGGGCTATGATACTGGCGCATCGCTCATCAGCCTGAGAACGGCGAATACCAAGAATGTAAAAGCAAACGGTACGATCGCTACGATCAAACTGAAAGTAACGCAATCTGTGGATTCTGTTACTGCAACTTATAAGATTACAAGTTTTAAAGCGAGCACGGTTGGTGCCAATGCTGCGCCTATTCAGGGAACAGGAGCAGATTCGATTACATGTAAGATGGATAATGAGCTGGCTAAAACAAGAGGCGTTACACTCGATACAATAAGCTCGCTGACACAGAAGTTGTATTCCTTTGATACCCAAAAACTTAAGTCATTTTCAATTCCGGTCAAGATTACCGCGAATACAGGCTTTAATGCAATGAAACTTCAAGTTACCTACGATTCATCAAAATTGTCTTACAGAAGTTATACGGTTTCTCCGAAAGCTCTCGTATATCTGAACTGTATGACGGAGTATCAGGGGGTGGATTCTACGGGCAACGGTTTTGTTACGATCAGTTTTGTGGGAACGGATGACACAAATATTACAGGCGATTTCGTGTCTTTAAATTTTGAGGTTAGCGCACGTGCACAGGCCGGGGATACTGCAGAAATTACATGTGCGGTTGCCGAGCTGGAGAATGCCTCGGAGAGTGCCAATCTGACATCCAACACCAGCAAGTGCACGGTAACGTTTAAGGAGGGTTCCAAACGTGGTGATGTCAATCAGGATGGTCAGATTAATCTGATTGATGTAACGTATGCATTACAGTTTTACAACGGCGTTCGTGATCTGACAACAGAGCAGCAGGCTTTAGCAGATGTCAATGGAGATAAAAAGGTAACATTAGTAGATGTATTGATGTTGCTCAAAAAATGCAACGGAGAGAATATTAATTTTTCATAATTGAATTGGAAATGGACAACGAGAAGAAGACAAAATACGCTCATCTTTATGAGACAACGTCTTCGCAGGTTACGCCTTCACCTGAAAATAATAAGAAGCGTCCGGATAGCGGAAACGGATATCTGGACGACCTGAAAGAAATTGAACACATATGTACGCAGAATGACCTGGGCGATGACAGAGGGAATCAGAAGCTGTATCGCAGTCTTAAGAATCAGAATTCTTTTACCACGTGGCTGGGGGAAGCGTTCTTAAGCGGATTGTCCGGTCATACGAGTAAGAACCGCCATAGACGAACTATGGAGAGAGTATGCAAGCGGATTGCTGTCTCTTTCCTCGCTATGGCGGTAGTGTTGTTATTATCCCTTCTTTATTTTCAGATGAAAGCGGTGCGGGAAGATGCGGTACTTGAGTATGTGCGGCAGGAAAGAGAACAATTGGCACAGGCATCGGATGAGGAAGACAATCACAAGGTTGCAATCCTCGACCAATATGCTATATTATATAGTATGTATTCGGATGTTGTCGGCTGGATCAAGGTCGATGGGACACCGATTGATTATCCGGTGATGCAGGACACAACCGGAGATGAGTATTATCTGAATCATAATTTTGAGGGGAAGGATGACAATAAGGGAGCGCCTTTTGTCGATGCTGACACTCAGATTAAGCCGCTTGACAAGAATATTGTGATCTATGGACACAATACGAGAGATGGCAGTATGTTCGGAGATCTGGATTATTATCTGGAACAAAAGTTTTATAAGAAGCATCCGACGATCTCATTTGACACGATTTATGAGACAGGAACTTATCAGATTGTGGCGGTGGTTAAGACGCATGTGCGAAACAATGACGAGTCTGGATTTCGCTACTATTGGTTCCGCAATTATGAGAATCGTGGCGAATTTCAGGAATTGTTGGATTTTATTGATGAGAATCAAATTTATGACACGGGAGAGCATCTCTCCTATGGGGACAGCATGATCATGTTATCAACCTGTGAGTATACAGTTGAGAACGGACGGCTTGTTGTTATTGCAAAAAGGATATAAGGACGAAGGATGAAGAGATTAGCGAAACTGTTATTAGGAATTTGTATGGCATTGATAGTCAGTCTGGCTGCCACTCCGGTGGTGACTTATGCGTCGAGTATCAATCTTACACTTGGAACAACGGATAATGCGAGAGTGGGGGACACGGTTACGGCAAGGATTGTACTTGGAAATAATCCGGGTATGTCTACGTTTGCGGTAAAACTCGCATACAACAGAGATGCACTCACTTATACCGGAGCAACCTGGGCATCTTCCGTGACATCGAATTCCAATAATGTTCAGTTAATCTCAGAAGTGACAGAGAATGGAGGCCCGGTTCTTAACATTTCTTCGATTCTGAATCAGACGTATTCCGGCAATGAGACTTTTGTTACTTTAAATTTTACAGTAAAGCAGGCATATACGACGATGCCGGTGACTTTGACTGTGCGGGAACTGACGGATTCCAGCTATAACACCATGACAGTGAACACAGTTGTTGATGCGAATGCAGGAAAAACGAATACCCAGAACAGCCAGAACAACAGTCAGAGCCAGAGTAATAGCCAGAGTCAGAGTAATAGCCAGAATAACAGCCAGAACAATAGTCAAAATAACAGTCAGAATAACAACCAGAATAACAACCAGAATAATAGCCAGAACAACAGTCAGAATAATAACAATAATAATTCAAATAACAATAATTCGAATAATAATGACGACACAACGATCGATGATACGATTGATGGATCCGATACAACAAAGAAGCCGTCAAAGGTTGATGAGACACCGAAGACCGGAACGTTCGATATCCGTTATCTGTTCGGTGCTGCCATCGTGGTATTCCTTGCGATCGCGGGAATCTGTATCAAGGTGTTGGGAAAGAAGAAGATGTAATGAATTACGCAGGAATTAAATATTGTGATATTGCCAACGGCACCGGGTGTAGAACGGTGCTGTTTGTCTCGGGATGCCGGAATGCCTGCAAAGGCTGTTTTCAGCCGCAGACATGGGATTTCGGATACGGAGAGCCTTTTGATGAGAAGGTGCAGAAGGAAGTGCTCGACTCACTGGCTCCGGATTACATTACCGGAATTACGTTGCTTGGAGGGGAGCCGTTCGAGCCGGAGAATCAGAAGGAACTTGTGCCTTTTATGAGGAAAGTCGTTGCACAGTATCCGAATAAGAATGTATGGGCATTTACGGGATATATATATGATAAGGATCTGGTTGCCGGAGGGAGACGGCATACAGAAGATACCGATGAATTACTTTCTATGATTGATGTGTTGGTGGATGGACCGTTTATTGAGGAACTTAAGGATATTACCTTGAAATTTCGCGGTTCATCGAATCAGAGGGTTCTTGATTTAAGAGAAACCATCCGAACGGGGAAGATAACCACATTGTTTTAGAAGAGGAGCGTGTTAAGTATGAAAAAGCATATCAGTATGATGTGTGCGATAATCTGTTATGCAATCGGCGTGATCGCCTCCGTGTATTTCGGATTATGGAAGATGCTTTTGCATCCGGTGCTTATGATTGTTGCGGCTTTTTCTGCCGGAACACTGACGGTGAATCTGATGATCGCGTGTGCGGTCAAGATTTTGTTTTCCACGACGCTTACCGGACTAATCTGGTGCATCGGATACATAGGTTATAACCATTTCAAGGGGACGGAGGATCCGGACTGGGATAAGCTCAATCCGCTCAATGATACGAATGATTATGAGGAAGAGAGGCGTGTGTCGTGATTCTGCGTGTGCCGGAATATTATGATGAGTTCTCCTGTATTGCAAGCCGCTGCAAGGACAGCTGCTGCGCAGGCTGGGAGATTGATATTGATGAGGAATCTTATGAGTATTACCGGAATGTTGAGGGACCATTCGGAGACCGCTTAAAAGAGAGCATGTATGAGGCGGAGGATGAGGATGGCGGTTACCGTTTTAAGCTGAAGGGACCGAAGCGTTGCGCGATGCTCAATGATAATAATTTGTGTGATCTATATACCGCTTTGGGCGAGGAGGCGTTGTGTGAAGTGTGCACAGAGTATCCGCGCTTTTCGCTTGTCTATGGGCAGGTGGAGCAGAAGGCACTCAGTCTTTCCTGCGAGGAAGTGGGACGGATTCTTTTTAACCGAACCGAGCCGGAGCAGCTGATTGATATCGAGCTTCCGGGAGACTGTGAGGATGATGAGGAAGATCCGCTTCTGGTGGCCTTCATGGAATGGGTGCAGAAAGAAGCGGTTGCAATCCTGCAGAATCGACAGAATCCGATTCCTTATCGTGAGAAGGAATTTCTCGCATGGTGTGACCTGGCGCAGAATGCACTCAATCATGCGGAGGCGATGGATGACTTGTCACTTCTGGACGTATGGAAGAAGGAGCAGGCACTCTTGCAGCTGCGTGCGTGGGAAAACGAGAATCCGGTTCAGAAATGTTTGAAAACACAGATGGATGGTCAGGACGAGAAATCCACAGAAGAAGCAGAGAGAAGTCAGGCGTTATATGAAGATTTCTGCGATCGTTTTGAAGTTTTTCTGACGATGGAAGAGCTGGATGATGAGTGGATCAACACGAAGGCAGAGTTTGAGAAGCTTTATCATGCGGATACTTACGGAAAGCTTCTGCGCGATTATCTGGATTCGGATGACTATTCGGAACTTGGTTACGAGCATCTGCTTGTCTACTTTGTATACCGTTATCTGATGAATGCGGTCTACGATTATGATATCTTATCTTATGCGAAGATGATCGTTGTGGCGACGCTTGTCGTGCGCGATATGGACGCAGCACGTTACCAGAGAAACGGTGGGGCGTTTACGATGCTTGACCGCATTGATATCGCACGCATTTTCTCCAAGGAAGTGGAGCATTCGGAAGGAAATGCTGAGGATCTCAAGGAAATGTGTATGATGGAGGAGATTGCTTCGATCGAGGCGTTGGATCGCCAGATATCAATTTGAATAGAAAACCCGCATGTGCCATCTGGCATATGCGGGTTTTGCAATTGCTCAAATTTATTTGTCGAGCAGATCGGTATAGAAGTCTGCGTAATCGGTACGGGCTGCGTGGCTGAAGTCGATCGCTGCGGACGGATGCTGGTTTAAGCGGCCGGTCAGCAGGTAAGGAATATCGTATCCCCATACGGCTCCGGATGCTTTCAGTGGAAGCATATGCTCCTCAAGGAATTTAAGAACCGGGAAGATATTGTACTTCGGGTTCTTAAGGAAGCTTAAGAGAAGCTCCATTGCACAGTTTCCGGCGCCTCGTCCCATAGACATCATGGTTGCGTCGAGAAGGCTGACACCTCTTGCAGCGGCTTCAATCGTATTGGCGAAAGCGAGCTGCTGGTTGTTGTGTGCGTGCATACCAATGTATTTGTTGTATTTTTCTCCGACTTCTGTGTATTTGTCGGCAATCGCACGGATCTGCTCCGGGTAGAGAGCTCCGTAGCTGTCTACAATGTAGATGCCGTCTGCATTACTCTTGCCGACCATCTCGAGTGCCTGATCAATGTCTGCTTCCTTGGCGTTGGATATTGCCATAATGTTACAGGTTACTTCGTATCCTTTCTCTTTGGCATCCTCGATCATCTCGATTGCTGCCGGCATCTGGTGAACGTAGGTTGCGACGCGGACCATGTCGATGACACTTTCGCTTTTGTCAAGGATGTCCTTCTTGTAATCGCAGCGTCCGACGTCTGCCATAACGGAAATCTTCATGTCGGAATTGTTGTCTCCGACAATCGCGCGGATGGATTCCTCATCACAGAATTTCCACTTGCCGAATTTGTTTACGTCAAAAAGCTCCTTGGAAGCCTTATAACCAAACTCCATGACGTCGACACCCGCTTTCACGTTGGCGCGGTATAATGCGTTGATAAAATCGTCCGAGAACATAAAGTTGTTCACAAGTCCTCCGTCACGAATGGTTGCGTCCAATACGCGAATATCAGATCGTACTGTCATTAAGTCTCCCTTTTGAGCCATTGTTGTTTCCTCCTAAGCTGAAATAAATTATTTAACACTTTAACGCCTTAACGCGTGTGAGTATATGATAACACATTGTGCCGAAAATGCAAGTAAAACTTTACTTTTCTTATTCAGACTAATATAATTAACATGGATTAGAATCCAAAGGAGGACAAAATGATATACTTACTAGGAAACTTAGAACCCGCAATTATTGCGTTTGTTGGAATTTTATTTGCGTTTGCCGCAACCTGTATCGCAATCGCAAAGCTGAATAAATACCTGCCGAAGGATATGGGACGTCAGTTTGCACATGACGGTGCGCTATCTGCCGGAAAGCCGAGAGGAGCCGGTATCATTTTCGTACTGACCTTCGTTGCAGCAGCACTTCTCTTTGCACAGATGAATGTGGAGATCGGTATCTATCTGATCCTGATCGTTGTTGAGATGTTTACGGGATATTTTGATGATGCCGCAGAGAAACCTTGGGGCGAGTATCTGAAGGGGTTTCTTGATCTTGCGGTAGCCGTTGTTGTAGCACTTGTTTATCTTCACTATAACACAAGCACAATTACATTTGCGATCACCGGTACACAGGTCACAATTCCACCGGTTGTATTTGCAATCCTTACGGTGGTTCTTGTGTGGGCATCCATCAATGTCACCAACTGTTCGGACGGTGTAGATGGACTTTCCGGAACACTTACCATTATTACATTGATGACGATTTTTGTACTGGATAATCTGCTTGGTGTGGATGACGGATTTAATTTCTGCATCTTACTGTTTTGTGTATGTCTGCTTGGATATCTGTGGTACAACGCGACACCGAGTAAGCTTCTGATGGGAGATGCCGGATCCCGAGCGATGGGTATCTTTATTGCAATCGCCGTACTCAAGATGCACAGTCCGTTTATGTATCTGCTTGTCGCTGCGGTACTGATCGTAGATGGTGGACTCGGACTGATCAAGGTTTCATTGCTTCGTTTCTTAAAGATACATATTTTAAAGAACGTAACGACACCGATTCATGACCATGTGCGCAAGAGAAGCGGCTGGTCGAATGCACAGGTTGTATTCCGTTTTGCAATCATCCAGATTGTGATCTCGGTAGCAGCAGTGTATATGGTAATGATGTAGTGAATCATTCTTTCAAAGTAATTATTGAGATAAGAGAAAAGTACAGTACAAGGGGTTTTTTAGAATGCGATACATAACGATTGAGGAAGCACAGCCTGGAATGTGCCTTGCCTATGATCTATATGATTCGATGGGCAGAACGATGATAGGACGAGGCTGCGAGCTGACTGCATCCTATATCGATAAACTGAGGGATTACGGATTTAGCGGAGTCTACATTGATGATGAATTGTCGAAGGAGATCCAGATTGAGGCATCGATCTCCGAGAAGCTTCGAACAGATGGAATCAACTGCATCAAGAAAAGTGATATTGATCACTGTGCAGAGATTGCAGCGGCAATCGTAGATGAGATATTGCCGCGTGGCGAGGTCTCTCTTGATATGCTGGATCTGCGATCCTATGATGACTATACCTATGCACATTCTGTAAATGTTGCGGTTCTCTGCTGCGTGATCGGCATGGGCATGCAGATGAATGAGCGTGATTTAAATTATCTGGTTACGGCGGCGTTACTCCATGATCTCGGTAAATTATCGATACCGCCGGAAATCCTAAACAAACCGGGAAGATTAACGCCGGAAGAGTATCAGATCATGAAGAAACATGCAGAGTATTCGTACAAGCTTCTGAGCAATCGCTGGGATATTTCTGCACATATTAAGCAGACGGTATTGCTCCACCATGAGAATTATGACGGAAGCGGTTATCCGCAGGGGCTTCTCGGCAAGGAACAGTCGATATTTGTCCGAATTCTGCATGTAGCAGATGTGTATGATGCTTTGACCTCGAAGCGACCGTACAAGAAGCCGTACTCTCCATATGAGGCGATCGAGTATCTGATGGGGGCATGCGGTATTATGTTTGACAAGCAGGTAGTAGAAGTCTTTTTGGAATATGTACCGCTTTTCCCAAAGGGAACGAAGGTCAATCTATCGGATGGAAGAACAGGAATTATTTTTGAAAATGCGGGTAAGCACAATCTTCGACCGGTTATTATGCTTGATGATGGAGAGAAGATTAATCTCATGGATAAGGAGCACTTGAACATCACCATTCTTCCACCGGATTATCTGGATGTCGTATCTCCGGAGGACGAGGAAGAGGGCAGAAATAATATGGTGGAAGGAACGCCGCATACCAGAATCATGGTTGTCGATGATATGAAGACAAATCTTGAGGTGATGCGCAGCATTCTGGATAATATCTATGATCTGACGCTTTGTAAATCCGGATATCAGGCGATCCAGTATATGAAGAAGAATCCGTTCCCGGACCTGATCATTATGGATGTGGACATGCCGGAGATGACGGGAATCGAAGCTACAGTGAAGATCAATGAGATTACGGGAGGAACGATCCCGGTTCTCTTCGTGACGGCAATCTGCGATGCGCAGACGGTCATTACCTGTCGCGAGCTGCATGCTGCAGGATACATTGTACGCCCTTATAAGCCGGTCTATATTAAGGCTGAGATAGAGCGTATATTAAGCGGATGGAGGCATTAGGATATGATGTTAGTTTTCCTTGGGGTGTGCATGTGCATTACCTTCTTCGTACTCCAGACATATATTACTTCAGGCTTTCATGCCAGAGAGCACCGGCTTCTTCCGCTGGTGCTCACTTTGGTTGCGCTGTATAACTTTTACCGGATTGTACAGGAAATCATGGGCAGCACAAGCGTATTTCGGGCTTTGACCGATCTGCTGGTTATTCAGATGGTCTATGTTCTGTTTCATTATGTAATGGATTTTATGCATTTCAAGCTGAAAGTATGGCTGGAAACGCTTCTTTTTTTTAGTCTGCTTTTCTCGGATTTTATGATGTTTTATGATATGATCTATGACCGGTCTTATCAGGATGTCTTTCTAGTTACTCTTTTTGCCTATGTGCTTCTGACACTTGGCTTTTCCACTTATGCGCGAATACTGACACCACTCTCGCAGATTGAGGGACATGTCAATGATATGTTGTATGCATCGATCGCGTTGCCGGGATTTGCATTGCTTTTCCGTGTATTCTCGCAGGGGGCAGAGAATATTGTAATGCCGATCGCGTTGGAATGCACCTGTCTGATCATCTATTATCTGATGATGACAGGACAACTGACAAATGTAGCAATCGAGATGCAGGAGAATTACTATAATACTTCGGATATCGCATGTTTTCTGTTTGACAGTAAGATGCATTTCCGTGATGCAAATCTGGAAGCGAAGAAGATTTTTGCGGAAGCAGTACAGGAGATGGAGAATGAGCCGGATAATTATGCGTATTATTCTTCGATGATGCGATGGAGTACACATCCGGAGGATGAGCTGGAGAGGAAATATGGCGAACTGTATTACAAATGCCAGCTGCAGCCAGTATTCAAGGACGATATTCTGTGTGGATATATTCTCTGTGTTATTGACATCACGCACCTGAAGCAGGAAACGAAACTGATGGAGCATCTGAAGCGGGAAGCAGAGAACCAGTCTGTGCTAAAAAGCAAGTTCCTTGCGAGTGTCAGTCATGATTTAAGAAGTCCGCTCCATGCGATCATTGGAGGAAGCGAGATCCTTCTAAGACGTAAGGAACTTCCGGCGGAGAGCCGGGCAATGCTTGGATATATTCACAATGCAGGCAACACGCTGCTTGAGCAGGTTAATACCATTCTGGTGTATTCCAAGCTGGAAGCAGGAAAGCTGACTCTGCATAAGAAAGAATACAATTTCTATAATCTGCTCAAGGAACAGGCACATATCTGCCTGATGAATCTGAACGAGAAGCCGGTTGATTTTGTGGTACGGATGGAGAGTGAGTTTCCGGAGATGATGATCGGCGATGAGTCGTGCGTGCGGCAGATCCTCCAGAATCTGTTGTCCAATGCAACGAAGTTTACCGACCGTGGATCCATTGTGTGTACCATCTGCTGTAACAAAAAGAAGAACAGTTCGATCATACAGGTATACGGAAGCGTGGAAGATACTGGTGTGGGAATGAATGCCCAGCAGCTGGAACACATCTTCGGAGAGTATGTCTCCTACTCGGATGATAGAGGACTTGAAGGCAGCGGACTGGGACTTTCTCTGGTCAAGCAGATGGTGGATCTGATGCATGGGCATATACATGCAAGCAGCGAGGAAGGTGTTGGAACCCGGATCATGTTTGCTTTTGAGCAGGAGCAGACATCGTCTGTAATGCTTCCACCGACCAATATTGACCGGGATACACTGTTAAAGAAGCCGGTCTATGCGGTAAGTGATGTGAAGCCAAACTGGGTATTCCCAGGAGCGAGGGTGCTTCTGGTGGATGATATGGAGGTCAATCGTCTGATCTTCAAGAAGCTTGTTGGTCCGTGGAAACTGACGGTGGATCTGGCTGCTTCCGGAGATGAGGCAATCGCGGCGGCGAAGCTTCACAAGTATCAGATGATCATCTTAGATCAGATGATGCCGGAGAAGTCGGGCATTGAGACGGCGGATGAAATCTCGGAGTTCTGTGATGTTCCGCTTGTTCTGATGACGGCGGACATCTCGGATGCAACGAGAACAGAGGCTTTGATCCATGGATTTATCGAATTTCTGCCAAAGCCGGTACAGATGGAGAATCTCGGCACGCTTCTTGAGACATGTCTTCCGGTTGAGTACCGTGAGATTCCGACGGCGGATACTTCGGTGGATCTGCAGGCAAGAGACCGCGAGGAGGCACTCGCCTATGCGAGAACACTGGAAACGTATTGCAAAGAAGTACAGGAACTGCTTGGAACGCTTGAAGAGTATGAGAAGACCAATCTTGATATGTTCCGCGTGAAGGTGCATGGAATCAAGGGAATCAGCAGACAGATCGCTCAGGATGAGATGGGCGAGCAGGCAGAAATCATGGAGATGGCGGCAAAGACCGAGAATCATGTCTTTATACGAAGAAATCTGCCGAAGTTTCTGACGCAGCTACAGGGTGTATACGATGATGTTGAGCGGGAATTTAAGAAACTTAGAGCTCAATATGAGGATAAAGGAAAAGAAACCGAAAAGCAGGAAATCGGTCAGAATGAAAAGCTTCAGTTGTGGAAGGATTTAAAGGATGCTTTTGATGCTTATGATCTGAATGCGATGGAAGAGATGATCGGTAAGTTGTCAGAAGTTGCTTTACTGCCGGAGGAAGAGAAGATATTGCAGAATGCGAAGGAAGCCTGCGATGATTTTGAATATGAGGACGGAAGCGCGGCGTGCGAGGAGGCAATGTCTATACTCGCGTAAACTCGAGAAACACGCTTCGTGGGTTCCTCGAGTTATCGCGGTGCTCGCCAGATCCGCAAGCAAGCTTGCGCTTTTTCTCGCTACTCGCGTAAAAAAGCGCCGCTAGACTTTGCGGCGCAGTAATGCATAGAATTTCTCGATATGGAAAGGTTTTCCCTGTACGGCTTCAACCTTCAGACGGTTTTCCTCGCTGAATCCGACTAAGATATGGTGGTTGGCCTCTGCGAGGTAGTCCATGATACCGTCGATATCGGATTTGGTGTTCTTTGGACAGTTGACGTACATATGCTTGTTCGCGGTAATGTGCATCGTGTAGGAGATGCTGAAGTGGTACCACAGGATTTTGTGAAGTGTGGAGTGCTTGTAGATCCACAGAATTTCCTGAATCGGTACGACAGCGTTCGCATCCGGCGATGTCATAATGAAGAAATGTTCTGTGATGAACATGTCCTCCGTAGCCAGCTGAGGAAGCGTTGCAAGTTCTTCTTCCGCCTGCGCGAGGAGCTTTGCAGGATGACCGAACACGACTAAGTTCTGACAAGGTGGGGAGAGCACCGGAAAACGGATGCAGACCAGACAGGTCAGAATATACAGGATCGCATAGATCATGGTTGAAAAATACACGATAAACAGGATCGTGGTTGCAGTCACATGGTAATCCGGCTCACTGAAATAGTATTCCGATACCTGAGAGCTGATGCCGCTTTCCGTCCAGTCGAGATCAGTGGCAAGAGATGCCATCAGAGCCTGGAAGGATTCCTGTCCGCGGACGACGCGACCGGTCACGGTGAGCGATGCAATCGAAGGAAGACCTTCCTCGCAGGTGCGCGGCGTGAGCAATACGATCACACACTGTTTGTCGCGCATGGTATAATAATAATAGCCGCGCGTCCGGCCGTACGCTTCGCTGGTATATCCGGTAAAGCGGAGGTCGTGGAATGTAGTGCGCGTATAGCGGTCCTTCGACTGGTAGGCAGCCTGTAACGTTTCTTTCTTCTCCATTGTATGTGGATGAAGCATGTTGCCAAGTGGCAGGACAACCCACAGGATTGCCAGAAGGAGCAGATATATAATTGGTGAAAAAAGCCTTTTTTTGTAAAAGGCTTTTATATTACGTGTGATATAATGTTCGTAATTATCTGGCATAATGGTTCCCTTTCCTGGAATATTACAAGACAAGTATAAAGGTTTCGGGGAGAATAATCAACCTTGCTTTTACGAATAAAAATTGATAGTATTAGATAAATTGGAGGCAAATTATGGATGCATATACAAGCTTTGCGAGTGTATACGATCTGTTCATGGACAATGTTCCGTATGAGGAGTGGTGCGCATTCCTCTGTAAGATTCTTGCGCAGCATGGGATCACAGACGGACCGGTTCTTGATCTCGGATGTGGTACCGGCAAGATGACAAGACTGATGTCGGAGCAGGGATACGATATGACCGGAATCGATAACGCGGCGGAGATGCTGCAGATTGCGGCGATGGAACCGGGTGAAGTACCGATTCTGTATCTGCTGCAGGATATGCAGGATCTGGAGTTGGACGGATGCGTGCGTGCGGTCTACAGTGTGTGTGACTGCGTGAATTATGTGCTGGATGAGGAGGAACTGCAGCAGGCTTTCTCGCGGGTGCATGAGTATCTGGAAGAAGACGGTGTATTTATTTTTGATGTGAACACATCCTATAAATATACAAAGCTTCTGGCGGAGAACACGTTTGCAGAGAGCCGGGATGAGGGAAGTTTTATCTGGGATAACTATTATAATGAAGAGGAGCGGATCAATGAGTATGATCTGACGCTTTTTATCCCAGAAGGGGACGAACTGTACCGGAGATACACAGAGACGCATTACCAGAGAAATTATGAGACGGAGACGTTATTAAAACTTTTGAAAAACGCGGGCTTTATCGATATTTGTGTGTATGATGATTACACGGATGCGCCCCTTTGTGAGACGAGCGAGAGAGCGGTATTCGTGGCAAAGAAGTCCCAATAATTACGATAGGAGAGAAAATTATGTCAGATTATATTGTACGTGCGACTGCAGCGGATGCGAGTATCCGCGCATTTGCGATTACATCGAGAGATTTGGTTGAGACAGCAAGAGAGGATCACAATACATCACCGATCATGACCGCTGCGCTCGGACGTCTGTTGTCCGGTGGCGCGATGATGGGCACGATGTTAAAAAATGATAAGGATCTGCTTACCTTACAGATCCAGTGCAGCGGACCGGCGAAGGGATTGACTGTGACTGCGGATGCGCACGGTAATGTCAAGGGATTTGCAAGCAATCCGGTGGTTGAGCTTCCACCGAATGCAGACGGACATTTGAATGTCGGAGGTGCTTTAGACCTTGGAATTTTAAGCGTGATCAAGGATATGGGCTTAAAGGAGCCTTATGTCGGACAGTGTCAGTTGCAGACCGGTGAGATCGCGGAGGATCTGACGTATTATTTCGCAACATCGGAGCAGATTCCGTCAGCGGTAGGTCTTGGTGTGTTGATGAACAAGGATAATACAGTGAAGCAGGCGGGCGGATTTATTATCCAGCTGATGCCTTTTACCAGTGATGAGATCATTGATAAGTTAGAGAAGCGTATTGCAGAGATCGATTCTGTGACGATGATGCTTGAGAGAGGACTGACGCCGGAGGGAATACTGGAGGAAATCCTTGGAGATTTTGGATTAGAAATTGTTGATACAGTTCCGGCTGCGTTTGTGTGCGATTGTTCGAAGGAGCGTGTATCGCGTGCACTCTCAACCATCAGTAAGAAGGATTTGGATTCTATTATCAATGATGGAGAGAGCATCGAGGTCAAATGCCAGTTCTGCAATAAGGCATACAATTTTGACATTGACGAGTTAAAGGAGTTAAGAAAGTGAGACATGGATTTGTAAAAGTCGCAGCCGCAACACCGAAGATCAAGGTGGCAGATACGGTATATAATACGGAACAGATACGTCTTCTGATGACGGAGAGTGCGGCATGGGGCGCACGCATTACGGTTTTTCCGGAACTTTGCATTACCGGATATACGTGTCAGGATCTCTTCCTGCAGGAGAAACTGATCGCTGGTGCGAAGGATGCGTTAATGCAGCTGGCAGAGGCGAGTGAGTCGATTCCAGGAATCTATTTTGTGGGATTACCGTATGAGATCAACGGAAAGCTTTATAATGTTGCTGCTGCTATCTCAGATGGTCAGGTGCTTGGAATGGTGCCGAAGAGCTGGATCCCGAATTACAATGAATTCTATGAGATGCGGCATTTCGCATCGGGAGCGGAGCTTAGCACAGACGTGACACTTCCGGATGGCAGTGAGGTTTTAGTAGACCGTGAGCAGCTTTTTGTGTGCGAGCAGATGAATAAACTTAAGATTGGCGTAGAGTTGTGTGAGGATCTGTGGACGCCGAATCCACCGAGTATCGCACATGCGCTTGCAGGAGCGGATGTGATCGTAAATCTGTCGGCTTCCAATGAGATTACTGGCAAATCGGCATACCGCAAGGAGTTGGTATGCGGACAGTCCGCTAGACTGGTCAGCGCTTATATTTACGCATCGGCAGGGGAAGGGGAATCAACCCAGGATCTGGTCTTCTCCGGACACAATCTGATTGCGGAGAACGGACGTCTTCTGGCAGAGTCGAAGCGTTTCGGATATGGCGTGATCTACACGGAGATCGATGTGGAGAAACTGATCGCGGAGAGACGCAGGATGACGACGTTTGCGACGCAGGATGGCTATGCGGAGACTTCCTTTGAACTGGAGCCTGAGGAGACGAAACTGACCCGCTATATTGATCCGGCGCCTTTTGTACCGGGAAATAAGGATGAGAGGGATAAGCGTTGTGATGAGATTCTGATGATTCAGGCGATGGGACTTAAGAAACGTCTGGAACATACCGGTGCAGGAGCCGTGGTTGGAATCTCGGGTGGACTGGATTCCACGCTTGCGCTGCTTGTCACGGTTCGTGCGTTTGATCTGCTTGGAAAGGATCGCAAGGGAATTACTGCGGTAACGATGCCGGGATTCGGTACAACGGATCGCACATATGATAATGCGGTCAATCTGATCCGTTGTCTTGGCGCGGAGTTTGTGGAAGTGGATATCAAGAATGCAGTCAATGTACATTTCGCGGATATCGGACAGGACGATTCCGTGCATGATGTGACGTATGAGAATTCGCAGGCGCGTGAGCGTACGCAGATTCTTATGGACATTGCAAATAAGAAGAATGCGTTGGTGATCGGAACCGGCGATCTCTCGGAACTGGCGCTTGGCTGGGCAACCTACAATGGTGATCATATGTCCATGTATGCGGTCAATGCTTCCGTGCCAAAGACTCTGGTCCGTCATCTCGTGCGGTATTATGCAGATACATGCGGAGATGATCTGCTGGCGAAGACACTTTTGGATGTACTCGATACACCGGTATCACCGGAACTTCTTCCACCGGAGGATGGCAAGATCTCGCAGAAGACGGAGGATCTGGTAGGCCCGTACGAGCTGCATGATTTCTTCCTGTATTATATGCTCCGTTTTGGTTTTGCTCCGGCGAAGATCTATCGTCTGGCGCAGATTGCTTTCCGGGATACGTATGAGGATGCATTTATCTTAAAGTGGCTGAAGACATTCTACCGGAGATTCTTTGCGCAGCAGTTCAAGAGATCCTGTCTCCCGGACGGTCCGAAGGTCGGATCGGTTGCGGTATCGCCGCGAGGAGATCTTCGTATGCCGAGTGATGCCTGCTATACGATCTGGAAGGATGAGGTTGATAAAATAATTCCGTCAAGCAAATCATAAGTGTGACTGCTTGCAGGCGTCACTTATGATTTATTTGACGGAGAAATCGTAAATTATATTAAATTAAGTAGTTGGCATGATAAAAAAAGACAATCGGATTACCGATTGTCTTTTTGTGCTTAAATATGTATCTGTAATTACAGTAACTGAATTCCGTGATCTTCACATTCCTTGATTGCTTCTTCCGGCCACAGAGAACTCTGTACTTCTCCGATGTGTGCCTTGCGAAGGAAGAACATACAGATTCTTGACTGACCGATTCCACCACCGATGGTGTATGGAAGATCTCCGTCAATGATTGCCTTCTGGAAAGGAAGATCCTTGCGCTCCGGACAGCCTGCTTTATCAAGCTGGGAGAGGAGTGCTTTCTTATCAACACGGATTCCCATGGAAGATAACTCTAAGGCAATATCAAGTACCGGATAATATACAAGAATATCTGCATTCAGTGCCCAGTCATCGTAGTCCGGTGCACGTCCGTCATGTGGTTCGCCGGATGCGAGTTCATCACCGATCTGCATGATGCAGACAGCACCTTTGGCCTTTGTAATATAATACTCGCGCTCCTTCGGAGTGTTGTCCGGGAACATATCCTCAAGCTCCTGCGAAGTGATGAAGAAGATATCCTTCGGGAGTGTCAGGTCAATGTAATCATACTGGATCGCCATATACTGTTCTGTCTTGCGGAGGCATTTGTATACAGTGCGAACCGTTTCCTTTAAGAAGTCGAGATTGCGGTCTTCCTTGGAGATGATCTTCTCCCAATCCCACTGATCAACGAAGATTGAGTGGATATTGTCGGTACTTTCATCTCTGCGGATGGCGTTCATATCGGTGTAGATACCTTCGCCGAGTGCAAAGCCGTATTTCTTTAATGCGTAACGCTTCCACTTGGCAAGAGAGTGTACAACTTCTGCATTCTTCTCGTTCTGTTCCTTGATGCCGAAAGTAACCGGTCGCTCATAACCGTTTAAGTTATCGTTAAGTCCAGTCTCTGGATCAACAAAAAGTGGAGCAGATACACGCGTCAGATGTAATCTCTGTGCAAGTAAAGCCTGAAAAAAGTCTTTAACCGTCTTAATCGCAAGCTGGGTATCATGAAGATTCAGCTCAGATTTGTAATCTTTTGGTAAAATCAGATGTTCCATGAGGTCTCCTTTATAGTTCGATCTAAAATAAGTAGATTTCTAATCCGCATTTTATTATAGCACAAGGAGGTTGAAATTCAATAAGCATTGGACGAAAAGTTGTGTTATACTATTGAGAAACAAAGGAAATGAGGATCGATTATGCGAAAAGAAGATTTAACGGTCCCGGCGATCATTGCGGAGGCAATTGAGATTATCGTCGGATTGATTTACATAGGGTTGCAGATTTATTACGGTTTGTCCAACCATGTGCCGCCTTACAAATTTATCTGTAATATTGTCGGACTGCTTCTGGTCTATGCAGGACTTACGATACTGAGCAATCATCCGGAACAGGTGAATCGTCTGAAAACAGAAGTATGTGTGGGAAAGGTGCGAAAATACACACTTCGCATGCTTCGTCTGATCAAGTTTGTCTTCGTGGTTGGATTGATGGTGCCTTGTGTGGGAGATGTGATCGGAATCGAACTGAAGGATGCGTACAGTCTTGTGGTGATTTTCGCAATCGTACTGATCGCAGCGTTATATGAATATAAAATACTTCTTGTTATCCGGAGTAACCGTGATAACAAGAAGTAGAGATTGCGTTTTATTTAAGAGAGAGCGGCTGCAGCATCGTCTGCATCGTTTCTTTCTTTTTTGATGCGTGTTCCGCTCACAAAAAGGAAAAAGCCTAATGTCAGCGAAACGATCGTTACGACGAGCATGATTACACTGAGAAGTACGGTGCTTTCCATACCGGCAAGTGCGTTTGAAATGACCGTTCCCCAGAAGTTGAAGAGAAAATGAAGGAAGATCGAATAGTAGATACTTCCGCCTTTTTCACAGACATATCCGAGCACAAGGCCGAGTGCAAAAGCGTAGATTCCCTGAATCCAGTTCATATGGAACAGACCGAACAGGAATGCCTGCATCACGTTTGCAAGCCAGAATGGTACGGCTTTGCGCGCAAGATGCATCGTTGTGCCGCGGAAGATGAGTTCCTCGCAGACCGGGGCAAGCAGTACGGAATAAAGCAGCATCGGAAGTGTGATCGAGGAATCGAGTCCGGCTGTCTTCAAAAGCTCCTCATACTGGTCGAGCCATTGCGGGAAAGCCATCGATACGACGCCAATCAGATAGCTGCTGAAGAACTGCATACCCGGAACAAGCAGAACGACACCGGTGAGTTGCCGGATGCTGAAGGTACGCTTGACATTCGGCAGATATACACCGCCGAGCGAATGGTAATACCACATGCCAAAGACTGCGATACAGATGATCGCGTATATGATCATGATGATCGTGCTGAAATCTGCGTTCAACATCAGATCGTAGAGTGTCTCAATCGGGGAGGATTCCTTTGGGTTACGGATCATAAATGCCATAACCGTGCATCCCATGAGAAACAGAGAGGCTGCAAATTGTATGATCACTGCCAGAATGAGCGGTAAGAAGGCAGAGAAAAAATAACCGACTTTTTTCATGATAAATTCTCCAATTTCAGAATATTTAATTTATTATATTATGTCACCATGCGCAAGCATGATGACCTACGCCAGCATCAGCTGGCTTCATTATATCATAAGGTAGATTTATTGCAAATTTAAATCCAAGAAGATATTTACTTTAAAACTTTAATATGTTAAAATTACGTAGTAATAAAAATTACATAAAACAATGAAAGAGGGAGAGCAATGAGCAAGAAACTTAGAACAGAAGCTGTTGATCACTTGTTTGATGCCATATTATGTTTAAAAGATAGAGAGGAATGCTACACATTCTTCGAAGATGTATGTACTGTGAATGAATTATTGTCGTTGTCGCAGCGATTCGAGGTGGCTAAGATGCTTCGCGACCAGAGAACGTATCTGGATATCGCGGAGAAGACAGGTGCTTCTACTGCAACGATCAGTCGTGTCAATCGATCCTTAAATTATGGAAATGATGGATATGATATGGTATTCAACCGTCTGGAGGAAGAGGAGTCTTCCGGAAATTAGATCGAATGAAGAAAGAAAAGGATTTTCCGTTGTTGCGGAAAATCCTTTTTTACTTTACTTTTCACTTGTCTTATCAGTATCCTTCTTGCTGGATTTACCGGTTTCTTTTTTGCTCGAATGAGCGTTCTCGTGTGGCAGCTGATCGATCACACTCTCGATGATCATTTTCTTGATATACACATCGTAGCTTAACAGGCAGATGAAACTGAAATTCTGTAAGAATTGCTGATCCTCTTCAGGAAAATCTGCGAATGTCTGTTGCGCGATCGCATATTTCTTACCCAGATCCTTTAATAATTTACCGGATTCTTCCGTCTCCAGATCAAACACTTCATTATAGATATCTTCCATATTGAAGCCCTCTTTGTTGCCGAAATAATGATCGGTCAGAGGATTTAAGAGTGCCTGAATATCGCTGATACTTAAGATGTTCTTAAAATAATAGATAAAAAGCAGCGTCAGCACATGCTCCTTGGAATACTTCTTCTTCTCCGGTGCCGGAAGAAGATTGTTCTTCGCATAATTGTTGATCATTGTCTTGGTCAGAATCTTATCATCATCGTGGCGCTTGCAGGCTTCTAACTGCTCGTCCATAAAGGTTGTGACCTGATCCATATATAAACCGATATTCGGAATGTCTTCTGTTTTAATATAGTCGATAGTCTTCAGTTTTTTCTGTAATGCTTTAAGGAATTCTTTTACATCGTTTTCCATCAAACTCACCTCATATGACATTATATAGTATTAAAAACTAGATGACAAGGTATTTTTAAATGAAATTTTTTAGATAAAAAACAGAATGTATGTTCTCTATCGGGTGACGTTATGGTATAATGAAGCCAGCTGATGCTGGCGTAGGTCATCATGCTAACGCATGGTGACATGATATAATCAATTCAAAATCAAAGAAATGGAGCAACCGATGAATTTACTGGATTCACTGAACGAGCAGCAGAGAGAAGCTGTACAGACAACAGAAGGACCGTTACTGATCCTCGCGGGAGCAGGTTCCGGAAAGACGCGTGTATTGACGCACAGAACTGCCTATCTCATCGATGAGATGGGCGTTAATCCATATAATATTATGGCAATTACATTTACCAATAAGGCAGCAGGCGAGATGCGTGATCGAATTGATGCGATGGTGGGATACGGATCGGAGAGCATCTGGGTGTCCACATTCCACTCGACCTGCGTGCGTATCTTAAGAAGATATATTGATCGACTGGGATACAGTACGAATTTTACCATCTATGACGCGGACGACCAGAAGACTTTGATGAAGGACATCTGCAAGCGTCTGGAGATTGATACAAAATTATACAAAGAGAGAATGTTTCTCTCCGTGATCTCTTCGGCGAAGGATGAACTGGTCGATCCGATCGAGTTCGAGACACGCGCAGCAGGAGACTACACGAAGCGGCGTCAGGCACAGGTGTACAGAGAGTACCAGCAGGCACTCAGGCAGAATAACGCTTTGGACTTTGATGATCTCATTATGAAGACGGTGGAATTGTTTAAGTTGGACGGAGAGGTGTTAAATGCATACCAGGAGCGCTTCCGCTATATCATGGTTGACGAGTATCAGGATACCAATACGGCGCAGTTTGAACTAATCCGTCTGCTCGCACTAAAATATAAGAATCTGTGTGTGGTCGGTGATGATGATCAGTCCATCTACAAATTCCGCGGTGCGAATATCTACAATATTCTGAATTTCGAGAAGCATTTTGAGGATGCGAAGGTGATCAAGCTGGAGCAGAACTATCGAAGCACGCAGAATATTCTTGATGCTGCCAACAGTGTGATCGCCAACAATGTCGGTCGTAAGACGAAGAGTTTGTGGACGGACAACGGACAGGGAGATAAGATTACGTTCGAGCAGCTGGATACGGCGAATGAGGAAGCTGATTATGTGGCCCGCGATATTGCCAGACACGTGCGCAAAGGCGAGTATCAGTATAAGGATTGTGCGGTATTATATAGGACGAATGCGCAGTCCCGTCTGTTCGAGGAACGTTTTATCGCAGCGAATATTCCGTACAAGATCGTTGGTGGTGTGAACTTCTATTCGAGAAAGGAAGTTAAGGATATTCTCTCTTATTTAAAGACCATCGATAACGGCCATGATGACCTCGCAGTGCGACGCATTATCAATGTGCCGAAGCGTGGAATCGGTGCGACAACGATCAACCGTGTGAGCAATTATGCCGCGGAAAACGATATGGACTTTTATACTGCATTGACGAAAGCATCGGAGATCCCGGGCATCGGTAAGGCGGCGACGAAGGTGGAACCGTTCGTACTGTTTATCCAATCGATGCGGGCAAAGGCAGAAATCGAATCGGTATCAGAATTGCTGCGCGATATTATCGAGACAACAGGGTATGTGCATGAGCTGGAAGCAGAAGGTACCGATGAGGCAGAAGCGCGTATCGAGAATATCGATGAATTGATCAGCAAGGCGTGTGATTACGAGGATGGGGAGGAACATCCGACGCTCAGCGGATTTCTGGAGGAAGTGGCGCTCGTTGCGGATATTGACAGCCTTGATGAGAATAGTGATTATGTCGTTCTAATGACGCTTCACAGTGCGAAGGGATTAGAGTTTCCGAATGTATATCTTGCAGGTATGGAAGATGGTCTGTTCCCAAGTTATATGTCGATCACGAGCGATAATGCATCGGCGGAGATCGAGGAGGAGCGAAGGCTGGCTTATGTCGGAATCACCCGTGCCAAGAAGAATCTGACCATCACTTCGGCGCGCGTGCGTATGGTGCGTGGACAGACACAGTATGGAGCAGTATCGCGTTTTGTCAAGGAGATTCCACCGGAACTGCTGGCAGGAGAAATTTATGAGCCGCGTTCTTACGAGGAACCGGTGCAGGAGAGCTCATTCCAGAAGGCGCGTAGAGCGTTCCGTTCGGTTCCGGATTACGGAAATACCGCAAGCCAAAGTGATGGATATCGAAATAATGCCAATGGCAGCAGCGGGAAATACAGCAGTTATGGAAATGAAGTGGGCGAAGGATATGGTTCTACTTTCGGCAGGCGAAAACCGGCGGCACCAGTCTATACGAAACCTTCCAACCAGCGTGATTTCGGCTCGGTAGCAGACGGGGATAACTGGCTAACATACGGAGTCGGAGACCGGGTGCGCCATATTAAATTCGGTGACGGAGAGGTGACTTCCATTGTCTCCGGAGGCCGGGATTATGAGGTGACGGTGGACTTTGACAAGGTCGGAACCAAGAAGATGTTTGCGACTTTTGCAAAATTAAAAAAGATATAGATTTCAATAATTTTTCGTAGGAAAATGGGAAAACATATGTTATAATAAAGAAAATCAAAACTTAAGAAGGAGAGGTGCCTACTATGAGTAAGATGGAAGATCTTTTATCGTCCGTTAAGGAAGGTGATGTATTGAACGCTGTAAAGCTTAATAATTTACTTAAGAAGGAAGAAGAGGAGAAGAAGCCTTCGAAGTTCGTGATTGCATTTGCAATTATCGGAATCGTTGTTGCAGCAGCTGCAGCAATCTATGGAATCTATCGTTTCTTTACACCGGATTATCTTGATGATTTTGAGGATGATTTCGATGACGATTTTGATGATGATTTCTTTGAAGATGAGGATGATGAGCCGGCTGCAAAGAAGGAAGAGACTCCTAACGAAGAGTAATCAATAGAATGAACAAAGTGTAAGGGGACTGCGTAAGGTAGTCCCCTTATTTTACGCGAGCAATGAGTCAATTTTAAGAAATACGGCTCCGACAGATCTTCTTTTCCGGCCAACTGCCTCCTAAGTGGACACTAGTTATCCAAAACCAAGAATTTGCAGAAAACCTCCGCTGGACTCTTATGATGATTTGCTGTCCGCTCAAGCTTAGACAGTGGAACTCCAGATGTTCGCCTGACACAGTGTGTGTCCGTCGGACATCCGGAGCACCACAGTCGAAGCAATGCTCGGACACAAAATTTGAGTCCAGCAGACGTTTTCGCAAATGCATTGATTTTGTCTAAAATCGTGATCCACTCAGGAGGCAGTCGACCGGAAAGAAGATCCGCCGGAGCCGATATTACAAAAAATTGACGTCAAGTAATAAGAGAAGAAATAAGGAGATATAAGAAGCATGAAAAAAGGACAGATTGCAGAAGGAATTGTAAGAAATGTGGAATTCCCGAATAAGGGAATGGTGTATACCGCGGAAGGGGATCGCGTAATCGTGAAGAATACGATTCCCGGACAGAAGGTTTCTTTTGCGGTCAATAAAGTCCGCAAGGGAAAGGCAGAGGGCCGTCTTCTTGAAATCTTGGAGAAATCTCCGCTTGAAACCGACAGTCCATGTCCGCATTTTGGGGAGTGTGGCGGCTGCACATATCAGAGTCTTCCTTACGAAGAGCAGTTGAAGCTGAAGGAGAATCAGGTTCGTGGTCTGATGGAGGATGCAATCGGCAATGCATGTGAATATGAATTCCTTGGAATCAAGGGAAGCCCGCGTGTACAGGGGTACCGCAACAAGATGGAATTCTCCTTCGGGGATGCTTATAAAGATGGACCGCTTGCGCTTGGAATGCATAAGCGTGGCAGCTTCTATGATATTGTGACCGTGTCTGATTGTCAGATCGTGGATGAGGATTTCCGCAAGATACTTCTTGCAACCTTAGACTTTTTTACAAAGCAGGATGTCTCTTTCTATCACAGACTGCGCCATACCGGTTATCTCCGCCATCTTCTTGTACGTAAAGCGGTAAAGACGGAGGAAATCCTGATCGATCTTGTTACAACGACACAGGATTGGACGATGGACGAGGATGCGTTCCATGCACAGAAACGTTCGCTGGAAGCACAGCTTCTTGAACAGGTGGGCAAATGTCCGTGTGCCGGAAGCGTGAATACGGACGAGGAGAGCCGGATGCTTGCTGCGTGGCAGGAATGCCTGCGTGCACTTCCGCTCACAGGTTCGATTCAGGGAATCTTACACACGAAGAATGACAGCGTGGCGGACGTGGTAAAGAACGAGGGAACCGATACGCTTTACGGACAGGATTTCTTCTATGAGGAACTGCTCGGACTTAAGTTTAAGATATCGCCTTTTTCGTTCTTCCAGACGAATTCGCTCGGCGCGGAAGTACTTTACTCAACAGCCAGGGAATTTATTCTCGGAGACAATCCGGATCTGCTCGGGGATAAGATTGTCTATGATCTCTACAGTGGAACCGGCACGATCGCACAAATGCTGGCACCGATCAGCAAGAAGGTTGTAGGTGTGGAGATCGTTGAGGAAGCGGTCGAGGCTGCGAAGGTGAATGCAAAGCTGAACAATCTTGACAACTGTGAGTTCCTTGCAGGCGATGTGCTGAAGATGCTCGATGAAATCGAAGAGAGACCGGACTATATTGTGCTGGATCCGCCGAGAGACGGTATTCACCCGAAGGCGTTGGAGAAGATCATCAACTATGGTGTGGAGAATATGATCTATATTTCGTGTAAGCCGACGAGCCTCGCGAGAGACCTTGAAGTGTTCCTGGCAAGAGGATATTGCGTGGAGAAGATCTGCTGCGTGGACATGTTCCCGAGCACGGTGCACGTTGAGACGGTTGTCTTGCTTTCCAAGGGTGAGGTCGACTCAAAAAAGATTCGGGTTGAGTTCTCTTTGGAAGATATGGATATGTCCGAATTTCAAGATGGGGCAACCTACACCCAGATTAAGGACTATGTGCTGGAGCATAGCGGGTTAAAGGTATCCAACCTGTATATCTCACAAATTAAGCGAAAATGTGGGATTGGGGTTGGTAAGAACTATAATTTGCCGAAGTCCGAGGATTCTAGACAGCCGCAGTGCCCACCGGAAAAAGAGAAAGCAATCCGAGAAGCATTCAAATATTTTGGGATAATCTAACATCCCGCAGAATGGAGGTTTCTTATGGATAGATTGGTTTCTTGTGAGTTCAACATGGATACTGCCTGTGTAGAGCTGAAATTCTTTGATGGCAGCATCATTGCCATTGACACCATCGCCGTGTAAAAGGAGGTTGCCGACAATATGTATCAGCGGTCAGAACTGGATTATCTGATTTACAATGACCCGGTTGGATATGCTGATTTGATACTGAACGGCGATCCCGAAACCTATTTGAAAATTGTCACAGAGTATAAATCTTTGGATAGCTGATAATTTAAAGTGGCAAGGAGCTTGGTTTCTTCTTGCCGCTGAACCTTTTTACAAGAATCTCTAAGAATAAAGCAAATACCCATATAATCGTGCGAAAGGAGTGTGTGCGATGAAATTATCCTACAACAAGGTGTTCGATAGATATACAATGTCTTTTTCAGATAAACTGGCTGAATCTTCGTATTCTCTGTACAGAACACTGAGATTGCAGTTGGCAAAGATATTCCCACTTTCAGAACATGAGAAATATCGGTTTGATGATGATCTATTTTCAAAAGAAGAAGCTGCAGATATGCCGCAAGGTTTTGATTACATAGAAAAGAAAGATGTCGATAGTTTTGTAAAGTTAGACTACATAGATTTGTACGATTATCTTCCAAAAGAAGACCTGCCAAAGTTTATTAAGGAACTGAAAAAATGTGTTCGCCGAAATAAGATAGCCCCTTTTGGTGCATTTCGTTCCCGTGAGGATATTGATAAGATCGACAATTTTGGTCGGTATTATGATGGTCAGGCTTTTACACATATTTTATCAGTTCGGTTTCGGAAAAACGAAAAGCTCCAACAATCTTGTTCTGATCTTTCCGTATCGCTTCGTAATCTGTCAGCCACTTTTCTTTTAGTACAGTATCGTGTATATATTACAAAAGAATTTAATACTAAGATCGCAGAAGTATGTAAGAAAAAGTATTCTGGATATACAACGGTTTATAGACAATTCAATACACCTTGGTATGCTGTAAAAAAATTTGGTAGATCATCTCATACTGGTAATAATGTTCGTCAAGAAAAAATCTATAAGATGATTTCTCAACTGAAGTGGCAAATATTGATGGAAATTCGCAAGACATATTCCGTTCGCTTTTGGGACGACGGAATATTTACACCGACATTTGAAACATATTCAACCAATATCCGTCCCAGTAATGAGCGTCGCAATTTAGAGTTTTGGGATAGTATCTCGTCTGACAGAGTTGCCGACTATGCACCAACGTATAACGCCTGCGTATGCTGGGATTATAAGCATGGAGAAAATGAGGGGATACGTTTATCTGCTTTCTGCGGCGGAAATTACTCCAGAGACGATCATTTGCCGGAGATAGCCCACCATGATATCTCGGATATATATGGGGTTTATTTAACTGCGGCTACATTGGAATATGTTGCAGATAGAGACATTGCGATCTGCAATAAAAAAATCAGCAAAGTGATTAGAAAAACTAAAACATCCTCTGTTCTAAAAGTCAGAGTTGCAGTTGAACGAAAGCTATATTATTGTTATCGCTTTATTTCAGAATTCTCAGGTAAGTCTATAGATCACGATGACGTCAAAGCCTTTAGACATCAGTTTTATAAAAAAGGTTCTGTATCGTCAAGGAGTCTTGAAGGTATATCTAAAAGAATCAAAGAAACAAAAGTGCGAATTGATAATATCCTAAAGCTATTGAATGATGCGGCTGAATACAGAAGCAGTGAATCAAACATAAAACTGCAGTGGATCATGATGATCGTAACTATTCTGTCTTTGTTCGTTGCATTGTACAGTATTAAAAATGGTGATGTTATAAACGAGATCAAAAATTTAATTGAGTGGATAAAAACACATAGCGGGTTAAAGGTATCTAACCTGTAGATCTCACAAATTAAGCGAAAATGTGGGGGGGGGTGGTAAGAACTATAATTTGCCGAAGTCCGAGGATTCCAGACAGCCACAGTGCCCACTGGAAAAAGAGAAAGCAATCCGAGAAGCATTCAAATATTTTGGGATGATCTAACAT
>OGEU01000293.1_pt1 | contig 54369 bp, 57 predicted proteins | sample 1570651 | NCBI WGS metagenome assembly OGEU01 (sample SAMEA2582129, study PRJEB24529) | metagenome | biome: Human gut stool | place: China | collected 2011 | reverse complement strand
TAGCAAAGGTACCTATATTCGGGCGTTGGCTCGTGATAACGGGAAGGCCTTGGATTCCGGCGCTCATTTGATTGGCTTGGAACGGACTCGCATCGGAGAGGTAACCTTGGATATGTGTATGTCTCCGGAGGAGATCGATGATTTCTTAGAGAAGAATGTGGTAAAAATAGAAGAAGAAAAATTCAATGAAACTATAGACCAAGGTAGTGAAATACTAAACGGATATATAGAAGAATTAAAAGCAAACAACGAAAGTACATTAGCTGGAGAAAAAGTATTCAAATTATATGATACATACGGATTCCCAATGGACTTAACTCAAGAAATATTAGAAGAAGTTGGATTTGATTTAGATGAAGAAGGATTCAACACTGAAATGGACAAACAAAGAGAAAGAGCTAGAAGTGCTAGAGGAAATATGGAAGGTGAAAGCTGGAAAGAAGATCCACTTTCAACATTAGATTCTTCAGTAGCATCTACTTTCTGTGGATATAAACATTTATCTACTACAGGAGTTGTAAATGCTATAGTTAAAGATGATGAAATAGTTGGTTCTATAACTGAAGGAGATAAAGCAATAATCGTACTTGATAGAACTACTTTCTATGCAGAAGGTGGGGGACAAGTAGGTGACTCTGGTATATTAGAAAACGAAAATGCAGTATTTGAAGTAATAACTACTAAAAAAGGTGCAAATAATACAATAAAACACATAGGTATTGTGAAAAAAGGTAGCATAAATACTAAAGATGAATTAAAATCATTAGTAAATAGAGAAATAAGAATGGCATCAGCTAGAAACCATTCAGCTACTCACTTACTACACAAAGCATTAAAAGAAACTTTAGGAGAACATGTTAACCAAGCAGGTTCATTAGTAACTCCAGAAAGATTAAGATTCGATATAACTCACTTTGAACCAATATCAAAAGAAGAATTAGATATAGTTGAAAGAAAAGTAAACGACGTTATCTTACAATCTCTTGATATAGACTGCGAAGTTATGGGGATAAATGAAGCCAAAGAAAAAGGAGCAATGGCTCTATTTGGTGAAAAATACGGAAATGAAGTAAGAGTTGTATCTATGGGAGATTATTCTATAGAACTTTGTGGAGGTACTCACTTAAATAATACTTCACAAGTCGGATTATTCAAAATATTATCTGAAGGTGGAGTAGCAGCTGGAGTAAGAAGAATAGAAGCGATTACAGGAAGAAGTGTATATGAATACTTAAATAATAGAGATGAATTAATCGAGGAAACTTGCAATGCTTTAAAAACTAAAGAAGATAATTTGGGACAAAAAGGCAATCACTTAGTTGAAGAAAATAAATCTCTAACAAAAGAGCTTCACGATGTAAAAGCTAAAATGAGTTTACAATCAGCTGATAAACTTATGGATTCAAAAGTAGAAGTAAATGGTGTAAAAGTAATTAACACAACACCACATGCAATACGATTAACTGATGACAATTTAGAATTAGACGTTACAGTTGAACCAAGTGGCATTTTAATAAACGCTGGAGTAGAAACTACACCAACATATTCTTGCGTAGATAATGTCACTTTACAAATGACAGAATTTATAGCTGACAAGGAAACAAAAGAAATTATTCAAAAGTTTCTTTCAGAATATCCAGATGTTATAATCATCGGATTATTAATTGCTGCACAAGCATATCCAGGATTGGTGGTTGCCATGGTGGCACATCCTGATTTTATGAGGGTGCCTCCACAAGAAAAAAGAATGTTGTATAATAGATATACAGTATATCCTGGACGCCCTGATTTTGAGTAGTTATTAGTGGTTTAAGGTTAACCATAAAACCTTTATAAAATAAAAGTTGCACAATTGTGCAACTTTATTTTTTTCTATGTTCCTTGTGAAAAACATGCATATTTCAATTATATATGATATATTTGAAATAAAATAAATAGGAGGTAATTTTTATGAGAACTCAAATAATAGGATTGATACAAGATGTCCTTCCTAAATACGATAATGTAAAAGAAGGAGGTCATGGTAAAGACCATATTATAGATGTCATAGAAAAATCTTATAATATGGCAATAGAATTCAATGAAAATCCTGAAGTTTGTTGTGTAGCAGCTTTGTTTCATGATATAGGATTATTAACAAATTCAAGAGCAGTACATCATATAGCTTCAGCCATATATGTTCTGGAACATGCCAAATTCCTTAAAAGATATTTTAAGGAAGATGAAATTTATAAAATATACAGTGCAGTATTAGAACATCGTTCAGGGTATAACGGAGAATATACTTCAATGATATCTAAAATAGTATCTGATGCAGATAGAAGTACTAATATCTATAAAATGATATCTAGATCATATGATTATAACAAATCTAAAGGGTATGATGAAGATAAAATATATAATGAAGTATATACTCATTTAAAAGAGAAATATTATGAAAGAAGATATAAATTTTTATCATCTGAATTGCAAAAAGAATTAAATGATGCTAGAGAAATATTAAAAAATGAAGAAGAGTTTAAAAGATATTATAAAGAAATAACTTCTTGTAAATAGTATTTATAAAAAGGAATCATATGATTCCTTTTTATTTTTTTATATAATAATTAACAAATAACTAAATATATAAATTTAGGAGGTAATTTATATGGACAAAAATCAATTTGATGAAGTATTAATAAATGCATTGTACTTATTAGGAGGGACAAACGAAACACCATTTAAAGATATTGTATTTTTTGAAGAGGATATAAATGATGAAGTAGCAAATAAAATATTAAAATCATTAGATGGTTGTAATGATAACTATCCTGATGATAACTATCTTCTTGATAAATATCTTGATAATTACTATGATGATCTTGATGATTATGATGATATTATATCAACAAATATTAATGATTTGATTAAAGATATTCAATCTAAAATAGATGTTGATAAAATAGCTAAAGATGTTATGAAAAGAATAACAGACCGTAATGCAATAACAATAGATGATATACTATCTTCAAATATTTTAGATACACCAATTATAATATTAGATCCAGACATATATAAGGATTTGGATGTAAATAAATATAATTTAACATTAAATAATTTTAAAAAGTTATCAAATTCTGATTTATGTGATATAGAAAAATTAAAAAAAGAAATTGAAGACTTAAATAACGAAATGTTAAATATGGTTAATTCACAAATTAAAGACAAAAAATTAATAAATGATAAGCATGATGAAAAATATAAAAAAATAGAAGCTTTATATGATACAATGTGTGATAGGAAAACAGAAGAAGTAGAAAAATTAATGAATGAGTTTTGTGAATATATTATTTCTAGTAAATATTGCGAAAACAAACCTTCAGTTATAGCATTAATAGCATCTTCGACTATGTTTATTAGAAATTATATAGTAAAATGTTTGGATGATATATTTACACCAATAATTAAAAAAGCTAGTAAAGATACTGATATGGTATTACTATTATTAGATTTATAGTTTAATTAATAAAACAAAGTAGATTCTTTCTACTTTGTTTTATTTTTTTTATTAAAAAACAAAAATATAAGATAATTTTAGAAGGAGGAAATGATATGCGTTATTCAATGTCAAGTGCAAGTATGGCACATACTTATGGAAATGTCACAACATTAGTTAACCAATGGTTGACTAGATTATTTCCTAAAAAATATTTTAAAACAAATTATGTTAATTCGACTATAGCATATAAAGATTTTGCTCAATATACTAGTAAAAGAAGTGAGTTTCTTAAAAAGAATAAACCTATGTTAGTAATGCGACCTAGAGTAGAAACTGATACATTAGATGATTTACCTATAAATCAAACATATCTTGCTAATAGGATATATGATATGGCTAATGATGATATAGATACAGGTAATCTACAAGAATTTTTTTATGATGAAGAAAATCATAGACAGATTCAATTTTTGATGACTGCCTTAAGAATAAATTTTGATGTTACTTTGATAGTAGATACTTTAATGGAGCAAATAAATTTATATCATTATTTTAAACAAAGAGTTAGACAGGAATGGACTTCTGTAATGATAGCAGATTTAGAATCTTTTGTATCAAGAGATATAATGTATTTATTAGCATTAGATTCTGGATATGAAGATGTTTTTACAGATGGTAAACGAATGGGTGATTTTTTATCATATGTTAATTCACATTCATTATATCCCGTGACAGTAAAATATAAAAATAGTTCAGGTAGACATGAGTTTTTTAGATTTCATCCATGTCATTTAAATATTACTATACAAAATTTAGCTATGGATGAAGGTAATAAAAAAGGTCAAATATATGATAGTTACAATATAACCTTTTCAGTCAGATGTGATTTTGTTACAGCGGGATTATATTATTATATATCAAATAATGATGCAATATTTAATAATAAAATACAATCAAATGATGATTTATTAGTAGATAGTATAATTCCTGTTATAACTCCTCAGCAAATATATAGTAATTCAAGAATACCAGAAGGATGGAATTTATATACAGCACCAGCTTTTGATTTAAGTGATTATAATTACAAACCTCCATATGTATTGAGTTTCAAAGAATTTATAAATACTAGTTTGAATGAAGCCATAAAATACCATAAAAAAAATGGTATACCATTAGATAGTTTTATGAATATTGAAGTTCATAAAAATGATAGAATAATGGATGAAAAGCGAGGCGAATATAAAATAGATTGGGATAATCTTACTATATTAATTTATAATTGTAATATACATCAAGATTATAGGCTAATAATAACCGTGTTTACTAAATATTTAAATGATTTGCTAGATGATATTATTCATTATTCTGATGAGAAATAAAAAGGAGGTGATGTGATATGGATATAAGTTATGCTAAAACAAACACAAATAAACTTTCACATAATGATTTAATAAAAATGATAATAGACTTAATAATACAAAATTTGAATGATGTTGAAAACTATAATATATCTAAGATGTATAAAATAGGAGATTTAGTATATTTAGAACAAAATGGTGAACATTATGTATATGAATGTATAGTTAATAATACTATAGGAGAATTTAATTCTAATAAATGGGTTCCGATATGTAAAATGTATAATGGACCAACATTAACATTTAATACTATTAGGATAAGAGAAGAAGTATATATACCTAAAAGTTCTGTTAGTAAGTATACTATAAAATTAGATTTTGATACAAATCAAACATCTGTTGCTGTATATAGAGGAATGACTCGTTTTGCTAGAGGATATGATTTTGAAATAAATGAAAAAACTATAACTTTTACTAAACCTTTAGCAGCAAATCAAAGAATAATAATAGAATTAAGGGAACGATTAGGTATAATAGCAAATATAATAATAGGTATTGTATTATATGATAAAGATGATAATCCATATAATGTGATAATAACAGATACAGGTGTGGTTCAAGTAATGCGAATAACACATAAAGATCCTATTAGAGATGTCAAAAGAGCCAGATTGATATATGGTGATAGTAGATATTATTTAATGGTCGATAATAGTAAAACAAAACCAGTATTAGGTTTATTTGAAGATTTTAGAAAATATATTCAATCTAGAGATGGTAAAGTATATAGTATTTCTATTTCTTCAGATGACACTTTAAATATAAAATATGAACCTGATATTGAAGAAGGGGTAAAATATATAATGGGTTCAGATAAGATGTTTTATGAATTTGATATAACAGAATCATCAATAAATCCTATTCAAAAATATGATTCTGATTTATTGGTTAAAAATCATAATATAGGATTTACATTAAAATCAGATAATTATAAAGATAAAATGATAGATGTTGTTAATGGTGTAATGCGAATTGTTGATTATTTACCGAATACACCATATAATAATATTAGATTGAAATCTAAATTAAATAGTGTTGTATATAATTTAAACGTAGATGATAATTTAATGCTATATTTATCAAATACTCTAGATTCAAATAAAACCTATAGTAATATATATGATGATTTATATTTTTATAATCAAGATTTAGACTATTGGAAACTGTATATAGGAGATAGAAATAATTTAACTTATGAATCTTGTAATGAAGTAGTTGTTAGAGATTCAAGAGGTATAAATTTAATAAGTACAGGAGGTATATTGTGTAAATTTATATTACATTCTAATAATGAAATAGAAGTAATACAATTTATAGATTTATCTAAGAGAGGAACTTTTTCTGCTCCATTGGAATATGGATTAGTATATAGTAATACAAAGATGATTACTGTAGATTCAAATAATGTTGGATTGAGTATAGGAAATAAACCTTCTGATATTACATTTATATATAAAAATCATTATATATTAGGTTCTGATAATAAAATATATCAATTAGTACCTAATGGTTCTAGTGTTAATATTGTTGAATGTAATGAAAATGATTTTGCTGTAGAAAATAAAAAACAAAAAATGGTTGTTAAAAATAAAGAAATGATAAATATAGTTGATATTAATAATAATGTAGTTAACATAAAACCAATATCTACCATAACACATAGAATAAAAGATGTGAATGGTAATAAATATCTATTAGATGTTGTTGGAAATAGAGGAAATGAATCCTTATCTATAAATATAATAAACAGTTCTCATAAATACTATGATTTAGGAGCAGGATATTTATATGTTAAAAATAATAATGGTGATTATTATATAGGAAAAATAAAAAATAATGGTTTAATATTTGAAAAAACTTCTTATGAGAAACTTATATTATATAATATAAGTTCACTTATATATTCATCTAAAGGGTGGTATAATATAAAATTAGAAGGGACTGATGTTAAATTAGAAAAAATATTTAATAATATATATAATAAAGCATTATCTTATAGTATAAGTAGAGAATTTGTTATGGAATCTGAAAACAAAATAAAATTTTCTTTATCTGCTAATGGAAATGGTGATGTTGTTATAAATAGAACAAATGATATAAATGATAAATATTTATTGTTACGTAGTAATGATGATAATATATATTCTTTAGGGGTTAGAGATAATCAGGTTGTGTCTTATAGATCATATATGGAAAAAGATGTTAAAATAGATAAAGTGGTTTATATTAAAGATGCTGTTACTAGAAAATATTACATGATATATATGAATAATGATTCTTTACAAATAGAGCCAATAACAACAGCACCTACTAATTCTAAAACAGAAATATTTATATATAATAATTATGATGATGAATTTATTTTAACAATGATAAATGGTAATTTGGTTTTAGTTAAAGATATAATAGATAAAATAACAGATATTAATGGTAACATGTATTCAATATCAATAAATAACAATGAACTTAAATTTACTTCTTATACTGGAAATACAAATAATTTAACTATCGGACCATTAAAATTACATGATATGGTAACTAATGTAAATTATAAATGTTATGTTAAAGGAAACGATATTGAATTAGAAAACACAAATGAAATTTTCGAATCACCAACACAAGCAATAAGAACTATAGATGGGAATATTTATATACTAAGTTTATTTGAAAATAAATTATCACTATCTATGATAAATTCTTCTAGTGGCATGTTACGAAAAGCTATAAGTATTAGAAAAAATAACAATAATAGCATCATAGAAGATTATATACCTATGAGATTATACAATAATATAATGAATACAAAAGATAGTATTGTATATAATAACAATAATATCATTTTTAAAGATGATATATTACAATTAGTTGATGTAGATGATACTACTTCTGTTTATAAAATATAATAGAAAGGTGGACTATTTATGCGAAATATAAATGAATTATTTGACAATAGGGATATGATAATAGAATCAATGGGTTATTTTAACCCATTGGTTGTAGGGGAATATAACAATGTTGTTGTTACAGAAGGAATTATTGGTGGAATTGTGGAGAAAATAAAAGCATTGGGTAAGATGATAAAAGGCTGGTTACAAAAATTAATAGATTGGGTTGCTGGTAAATTTAATAATTTAGGTATAGGTAAATCTGAAAAATCTGAAAGTAAAGATAAAAAATCAGATAGTCTAGTTGCTAAAACTAACAAAAATATTGCAGCTACTGAAAAAAAATATCAAGATCAAATAAAAAATAGTGAAATTTCTAAAAAACTTGATAGCATTTTAGCTGATGATTCTATAGAAAAGAAATTAAAACAATCAGAAATGTCAGTTCCTAAATTAGTAAATGCAAAAGATGCTGTAAATTCATTAATACAAGATTGTCAAAAAGCATTAGGTACAGATAATCCAATGGAACAATTTTCTAAAAAAACTCCTAGAGATTATTTTCGTAAACAAGGTATGGAAAAAATGAAACCAGCTGATGTTATTAAAAATCCTGTTTTTTTATCATATAATAAAAAAGCAGGTAAAGATTGTGTTGATAGAATAAGAAGTTATCAAAAAAATCTTGAAGCATCTTACACACAATTAGAAAGAACAGCATCTGGTATAACTGACAAAGATAGAGCTAATAAATTACTTACTAGAGCAAAAAATATAAATATGATGACTCAAAAAGTATTGGGTTCTGGTGTGAAATGGTTATCTAATTATGCTGAAGAGGTTACACAATTAGTAACTAAAGCAAATAAAGCATTGAAAGGAGAGTAAAACGTTATGCAAAATATAAACGAATTATTTGATAATAGAGATATGATAATAGAATCAATAGGTTATTTTAACCCATTAATATTAGAAGAAAATGCAGTTGTATTATCCGAAGGATTTATTGGTGGTATTGTAGAAAAAATAAAAGCATTGGGTAGAATAATTCAAGGTTGGATACAAAAATTAATAAATTGGGTTGCTGGTAAATTTAGTAGAGGTGGAGGTGGAGGTGGTGGTTCAACATCATCAAGCTCTACTACAACAGCTTCTAAAGCAGCTTCAAATAAAAAAGCAGATGCTCAAATGAATGAACTTAAAGAAATATCTGATAAAATAGATGATATGAATAAAACCAAAGTTGTTATTCAAACAAAAGATAAAGAAATAGACAAAAAGATTGATAAACTTGAAGATGAAGTTAAAAAAATGACAGACGCTGCAGTAGAAAAAGCAACTAAATCAGAATATATGCAAAAAAGAGATAAGCTTTTAGCAGAAATCAGTGAATGTAAAGAAGAAGTTAAGAAATGGTCAAATAAGTTAACAGAACTTCCAAAAAAAGTAGAAGAACAAAAAAAGAAATTAAACGACTTAAGAAGAAAATCTATTGACCAAAGTTTAGCTAAAGTAAAGGTTCCAGATTTAAGACATGCGAAATATGCTATAAACGATGCAATAACTGATTGTAGAAAAGCTATAGCATCATATGACCCTTATGGTCAATTTAAAGGGAAATCTATACAAAAATATTTTCTAAATAGTGGAAATGATAAGGAAATGACTGCAGAAGATTTTTTAAAAGATGATGTTTATAAATCATATAGTCATGAAGCAGGAAAAGAATGCATAGATCAATTAAGAAAGTATCAAAAGAAAGTAGAAGATATTTATAAAAAAATGGAAAATGATGCAAAAAATGCAGATGAAACAGAAGCAAAGAAAATATTGGATAAAGCTAAGAGTGTAAATGCTGTATCACAAAAAGTTATAAAAACAACATTAGATTGGTTAAATAGTTATGTTACTAAAATAACTAATTTAAGAAGTTCTTTAGATGTAGACAATCGTAATATCAAAAGTGCAATAGACAGTGCTGAAAATAAATTAATGGATATGACTGATACATCAAAAAATGGTTATTATAGTTTTTATAGAGACAAAATGAAGAAAGCGATGAGTAAAGTTGAACAATTGAATGGAGAATTAAACTCTCTTAATTCATAGGAGGTGATTAAATGCAAAACATAAATGACATAATTAATGAACGAAATATAATAATGGAATCTTTTGCTTTTGAATATTTCGATCCTTTGGATTATTTATATGAATCAATTGATATTTTATTAGAAGATGATAATCAAAATAACAACAATAATAATCAAAATAATAATAACACAAATACTAACGCAAATAATAATAATGAAAATCTAAAACAAAATGACAAAAGAGTAGATTTTGATATTAAAAAAATCATATCTAATTTGATAAAAGTATTATTAGAATGGTTCGGTAGATTAAAAGATGCTATGAGTAATTTTTTTAAAGGATTTCAAAATGTAAATCATAAGAAAATGATGAAAGAAATATTTACTGATCCAAATAAACATGATACGAAAGTAAATGTTTATGATTATATTAATTTACGAAATGGAGTCGTTAATGTAACAAATCTCATTGCAAGTGCAGATAAAGTTTTTCAAAATGCTAGAAAAAACAAAAATCCTGATATGTCTAGTTATAAAGATAAAATGATAGTTGCTCTTAGAATGAAGAGCTATTCTGGTAGTGAGATAAAAGCTGCGGCGTATAGATGTTTTATAAAAAATAATAAAAAAATAAAAGTAACTATAGGTCAACTTAATGAACAAATAGTTTCGAGTTATTTACTTGGGGCTGGTGATATTATAAACAATATAGAACGTTGGAAAACTGGTTTAAAAAGAACTATGGATCAAACTAATAATGAAATACATCAAGATTATAATACTGGAGTATTAGATAAACATGCAGCTTTAAAATTTATATCGATGTTAAAAACACATACTTCTATAGTTGAGAAAATATGCGTTCACGCAATGAAATGTATTAAAAAAGGATTTGTTGATTTTAATAGGATATTAACTAAAGGAAATGGTACTACTGATAATATAGAAAACCAAAATAATAATAATGGAGGAAATAATAATGGATAACTTTATAACTAGAGTTAAACATATAAAGGAGTGATTATATGAGTTCTATAGAATATATCAAAAAAGCTCTATATAAACTAGATAATGATAATCTAATAACCTTCTTATTAGATGTTATTACTTGTGGTGGTATAGAAGAAGTTACAGATTATGACTCAACTAAACAGTATAGAAAAGATGAGAAGGTATATAAACAAGATGATGATGGTACACATCACATTTATGTATCTACAGTAAATTCTCCTAAAGTAGGTACTATTTTATCTAGCGAATGGGTTGATTTATTACAATCTTTTAGAAGACCAATAATAAATGCAACTGATGTTATTTCTACATGTGAAATGATAGAAGAAACAATTTTATGTACAATGCCCAATCAAACACAATTCACAATAACAACTCCTAGTGTTGAAAATAAAATATATACAATAAATGTATATCATCCAACAAAAGGTAGATTAGCACAAACAGATTGGACATTGAATGGTAGAATTATAAAACTTAATTCTGGATATGAAGTACCAAATATAGGTGATAAATTAATAATAGATTTATTAAAGAAAAATTAAGGATATATGAGAGTTTTCTCATATATCTTTTTTTATCCGTTTGTAATTTATACATTATCAATTCCATATGAAGTGTAATTTATGAAATTTCATTACTATATTATAATAGTGAATAAAGGTATAAAATGGTTTATATCTTATTTAAAATACATATATTTTTAAAATACTTGGGAGGTATTATATTATGAAAAAAATAGAAAAAGTTTATGAAGGAATGTTTGAAGAAGAATTAGCAATGGAAACAATAGAAGAAAAAGAAGAAATCGTGTCATTAGAAAAATTCGGTAGATATTCTTATACAAGAGCAGTTAAAGAAAGAACATTAGAACTAGAATTAGAAATTCTAGAAATAAAGAGAGGTGAATTCTAATACATATAAAAATAAGACAGGACTTTACATCCTGTCTTATTTTTTTTCTATGTTCCTGTTTATTTTTTATAAAATATACCACAATTTAATAAAGTGAAAGATGTAATAATTTCAATTATATATTATATAATTGAAAGAAAATAAAATTATTGGAGGTATGTATTATGAAAAAATTATCAGGAAATAAATATGCTTATGCGTATACTACTTACATTGGAAGATATGTGACTAAAATTTGCACATCAGATAACGGCGATGTATATCAAAATGACGGAACATGTTTAAACGATGAAGGTAAGTTAAAAGTACTTCAATTGAAGCATCAAGGTTATATATTTCTAGATGAAAATGAAGATTAATCAATATTAATATAAAAAAATAAGGCGAAGCCATCATAATTCTCGTCTATATATAAGGATGGCAATTTAAGGAGGTATTTATGTCTAAATATGTTAAAGTAAAATCTAGTTTAGCTACAACTTATGCATTATCAAAAGCAAAACCTTTTGTGTTACCACCAGCAAGCAGTAAATGCTATACAAGACACTATACTACAATACCAGGTTCTCCACATATAAGTGTCTTAATATATTTATTGCGTACTAAAGGGGTTGCATCAGTTCTACCACATCTAGTTGGGCACAGTATTGCATATAGAGGTCTAGGCTATGGAACAATAAGCACAATAATGGCAACTACGACAACTGGTATAATATATTGCAGTCATTCTATTCCTCATATACCTTATCATTATACAATCGGATCATCACGTGTAATTACAACAAGTGCTTTATACAAGATGTTGACATCTGGTACTTACACTTTAGTTTAATTAGATATGCCTAGTTTATCTAGGCATTATTTTTTTTATAGTATTGCAATTCATGAGATTTCATTACTATATTATAATAGTGAATAAAGGTATAAAATGGTTTATATCTTTATTCAAAATAAAATATATTTAAATACTTAGGAGGTATTATTATGAAAGAATTATATGATATAGTAGAAAAAAGTTTATCAGGAGAAGAAGAAGCTATAGAAACATATTGCTCTTTAGCTGTGACTTTATTTCTAGATGACCCAGAGGAATTGATTTCTTCTAGAAATCGTATTGACAGTTTAGACGATTACACAATATATCTAGCACAAGAATGTGCTAGAGAAGAAATCGACAGATACATGCACAAAATACACACAAAATATCCAGTGTGTAGAGAATGTGCTATAAAAGAAGTTGCAAACGCAAGATATGCTGTAAGGGAAACAAAATCACCAGGAATTAGTTGGTGGACATTTTTACCAACAAAATTAATGGACGATACAGAAGAAAAGTATGGTCCTATGATTAGAGAAAAATTAGCACAATTTAAAGATGATGTGCTAATTGACAGAATATATTCGTCTTGGACGAATGATCATATTAATAGAGCTAACGGATATGATGATGAAGTAGTTATAATTGACATCTATTGTAACAATGATGTTACTATGGCAAAATTAAAAGAATTCTTGGAAAAAGAATTTGGAGGATTTAGCAACAAATTATTTTAAAATTTTATTACCTCTCTAACAATTTTGTAATAGAGAGGTAATATTATTAAGCCTGCAAAGGCTTATTTTTTTTGTATGTTCCTCATGAAAAACATGTATGTTTCAATTATATATTATATAATTGAATAAAAATATATACTGGGGGTATGATTTTATGAAATTTAATGAATATGTTAATGAACAAAACAAGAAAAAAATTGACAGAAAGAAACCAAACATCAATGAGAAACAACAAAAAGGTTTTGTAAAAGTTTTAAAAGCAATACCAAATTTAGCAATATTATTTATAAAAATGACATTCAAAATAATAGGCAAAATATTAAAAATGGGATTCATGCTTATTAAATGGTTACTTAATGAATTCTTAGAATGTTTAATGTTATTAAATCAAATATTTACAACTTTATCAGAAAGAAAACAAAAGGTTGTAATAGGTATTGTTTGTGCTTTATTATTATTATTAACAAGTTATACGTTATATACTAGACATCAAAATAATGTGTTAAATGACAATATAGCAACAATAGAACAATCTATAACTGGAGATACTGCAGATAATAATAAAACTACAACAACAAAAAATAATAGCAATAGCAATAATAACAAAGCAGAAAATAAAGAAGTTGAAAAGACATTAAAAGAAACATCAAATGAAGAATTATTTGGTAATGTGTATTTTGATGTCTTTGTAAAAGGAAAATCAGATTACTATGGAAAGGGGTATGTTAGATATAAAGAAAACGATGATGTAAAAGTTTCTGTTTGTAACACTTATGGATTAGGAGAATTTACAGATTCACCAAAATCAGGTTCTAGATATGTCAAGAATGTTACTGATTATATTAAAAATGTAGATCCTACTTTATATGAAGAATATTTTGGTAATGTAAATGCTCCAGGAACAACAACCTTCACAACAGGTTGGCAAACAGCTGCTAGAAAAGAAGAAGACAAAATGAAAGAATATCAATTTCAATATTTATATTTAACATATGTAAAAAATACTATGGAAGATTTATCTTCTAAATATAGCATAGATACTAATAATGCAGCAATGAAAGAATTAGTATTTGCAACTGCTGTTAATTATGGATATAAAGGAACTATGTATATATTTGAACAAGCAGGAATAGAAAAGGGAATGTCAGTTGAGGATGTCATAAATAAAGTTGAGAAAGAAAAAATAAACAGTATAGGTAATTACACTTATACTGACACATATAAATATGACGATCAAGATAGAGAATCAATGAAGGCTAAGATAGAAAAAGAACAAAATGAATTATCAAATTTAATATAAATAATAGGGGGTAAATGTAATATGAATAGAAAAGTAGAAATAATGTTTGATAAGGAAAATAGACAAAGAGAAGCGAAAAAAAGATTAAAAGAAAAACAATTGGCATTAGTAAATGGAAGTAAAAAAATGGTAGTTGTTGGGGCAACTACACTAGTATTAGCAGGAGCATTTAGTTGCTCCCAAGCTAGTGCTTATGACAGATATGATGATAACTCATACAGAGGACTTGGATATATGTGTTTTTCTGATGAAGTAGGAAGTGACGGAGATGGTAGTTATGTTTCTCCAGGAACTGGTGATTATGGTGGTATATCTTATGGATTATACCAATTCAGTACTACAACTGGAAGTGCTAAAGATTTTGTAAACTGGAGTAAAGATAGTGATTATCCTGAAATATATAAAATATTCCAAGATGCAGGTAATCCGAAAGCAGGAACGCCTGCTTTTGGAAAAGCTTGGAAAAAATGCTATAGAGAATTAGAAGGTAAATTTGAAGAAGCACAAACTGAATTTGCTATGGGAGAATTAATAAATCCAGGTTATGAAAAAGTTAAAAAAGAAACAGGAATAGATTTGAAAAAATCTAGAGCAAGAACAGAGTTTTTAATTTCTACTGCAAATCAATTTGGTAGAGGAGGAATAGTAACATTATTCAAGGAAGTTCAAAATAAAGGTATAAAATTAAGTGATGACATGAGTGATACTGAATTATTAGGTATCATGTGTCAACATAAATATGACACAGTAGATTATCATTTCAGAAGTTCATCTTCTGCAGTTCAACGTTCAGCTAGATTAAGATTCAAGAGAGAAAAGAAAGAACTGTTAAAAATAGCTAAAGAAGAAGAAGGACCTAAGCTAGATGAAATAGATACTAACAAAGAACAAACTGAAGCTACTAAAATAGAAACTTCTTCTAGCAAAACTTCTAAGAAAGAAGTTGTAAATGACACTGCAGATAAATACCAAGGAAAAGGCATAACTTATGATTTTGGAGAAAAGAATTATAAATCAGGCTCTCTTGATTGTTCTGGTTTGATATCTCAAATGATGAACGATATGGGAGTTAAAGTTGATGCAGGAAATACAAATGCCTTAGCATTTTCAAATAATAGTAAGAAAATAAGTAAAGATGAAGTACAACCAGGAGATTTAGTTTTCTGGAATGACGATAATGGTAGTAGACACAATAGTGTATATCATATTGGTATGTATGTTGGTAATGATACTATAGTTGATTGTAGTCCTTCACATAATGGTGTTGGTACTAGAAAATTATCTCAATGTAAAGATACAGGCGATATGCATTACACTTATGGAAGATATACTAAATTAGAAGACAAAATGAAAGATTATGCACAAAAAATAGTTGAATCTATAGATGAATTTGATGATGTTATAACTGTAGACGATTCAAATATAGAAAAAGATTATAAGAAAGTTGAAGAAAAAACAACAGAATTAAAAGAAGCTATAAATGAAAATGCTAAAGAAGATAATAATCAAAAAGAAGAATCTTCTAAAGAAGATAAATCAGAAGAAACTTCTAAAGAAGACAACAATGTACAAGAAGAAAATAATCAAAAAGAAGAAACAACAGAATCTTCTAAAGAAAATAAATTAGAAGAATCTTCTAAAGAAGAAGATGCAGTTGACAAACAAGAATCAACAAAAGAATCTTCTAAAGAAGAAGAACCAGTAGTTGAAAAAGAAGAATCTTCTAAAGAAGATAAATCAGAAGAAACTTCTAAAGAAAACAACAATGTACAAGAATCAACAAAAGAAACTTCTAATGAAGATAAAGAAGAAAATGTAGTTAAAGAACAAAAAGAAACTTCTAAAGAAGAAGCTAAATCAGAAGTAAAACAAACAGTTCAAGATAAATCAAATGAATCTTCTAAAGAAGAAAAACCTGTAGTTGAAGAACAAAAAAGCGTTAATACTAATCAAGAATCAGCAACAGAAACTTCTAAAGAAGATAACTCAGAATCACAAAAAGAAAATTCTAGAGTTGATGAACTACACAGTAGATTACAAAATAATTTATTCGGAAGAATATTAATGAGCTAATTTATATTAACGGGATTAGTGGTGTATATTATACCACTAATCCTTATTTTTTAGGGGGTATGATAAATGAGATTAGGTATTAAAAAAGTTTTAATAATAGGAAGTATAATAGTTATTGTTTGTGGTAGTGGTTTTGTATATTATAATAAAAAAGTCAATGATTTAAATAAGATGAAATTACCTGAAAAAATAATAACAGAGGATTCCAATGTAGAAAAGAAACAAGCTGTTGTTGTAAATGATAACAGATTAGTTGAAAAATCATTAAAGAGTGCATTAACAGGAAAATTAATCGTATTAGAAAATGATATTGATGTTGAACATAAAATAAATTATATTGAAAATGTTCCTGTTACAATAATCACACCAGGTTTTCTAGGTTCCGTAATGGAAGGAAAAGCTGTAATTACTAAAGTGGGTAAAGCTACTATTCAATACGATTATATAACAGATTTATCTAAAGCTACTTTAGCTATAAAAGGTAATAATGTTATAATAACATTAGATAAGCCTGTATTGAATGATAGAAGTGTTAAAATAAAAGAAGGTTCTTTTAAGTTTGATGAAAAACATAGTGATATTTCATTCTTTGGTAGACTTAAAGTATTATGTCAATCAATAGGCAGAAAAGAAACAATGGATGGTAAAGCAGGTAAACAATTAATGCAAGAAATACCCGCAGAAGCTAAAAAGAAAATAAAAGAAAATGAAAATCAAAAAGAACTTGATAATAAAACTAAAGAAGCATTTCAATCAATAGTCGATAATATAATGAATGATAAAAATACAACTTATAATATTATAGTAAAAGTAAAAGAATAAGAAAAAACAATTTCTTAAGAGGAGGTTGTTTAAAATGGAAAAAGATAAATTATTAGATGAATTTCGTGATTTAAAACAGGAATGTATTGAACATCCTGATTGTAAAGGTTGTATTGTTGAAGAAATATTTGGAGGTTGTATATTTTCAGAAACACCAGATACCTGGAAACATTTAGATGAAATCCAATTGGATGATATGTAAAAGATGATTGATTCAATTATATATTATAACAAAGAATAAACATATAATATGGAGGTAAGAATATGAAAAAAATAATAAGCTTAATGAGTATGTTAGTATTAGTGTGCAGTTTAATATGTGGTTGTACTGCTCAAAAACAACCTGAAGATAATACAAAAAATGAATTTGGCTTAAATGTTGATGTGGAAGAATTTGTATCTAGACAAGAAAAGAAACTACAAGAATATAGTGAAATCAACGATCTAAATATCAAAGTAGATGACAAAAAAGAATCAATAATAATAAATGTTCCTGTAGATATTTCAGAAGATAAAGATTCTATAAGAAAAGCTATGTTAGACGATCAATCTACAGTTGATATGATTAATAATCTATTTAATAAAGCAGTAAGTAATTTTGATTTCTGCAATCCAATAGCTAGTTATAAAATAGATTTAAATATAACAAATAAAAATAACGATGAATCTATATTTGAAATAATTGGTGATGAAGAAACAACAACTGCAGAAATACAAAAAATGTTAAAGAAAGACATAAAAGATACAGACAAACATAAAAGTGATAACACAACTAACAATAATAAAAAACAATATAAGAAAAACAATAAAAAAGAAACAACTGATAATTCCAATGAATACTATGACAATACAAGAGCTGATAGTGGAGAAGTGCTTTCTAGAGTACAACAAAAAATAGATTCTACACTAGGTGAATATTATGAATATTCCGAATTAATTATGAAAAATAATATAATAGGAGTTCATTTATATCCATCAGAATATCTAAAAAGTTTGGCTGATGAAGGTGACTCAGTATATGAATATTATGACAATAGTTATGAAGAGATAGGACAATGGTTATCAGATGAATTTGGATATGATGTTAAATATTTCGTAAGTGTCATAGACAGTGATAATGAAATATATACTAATTCTAATTATTAGGGGGTAATAATATGAAAAAAATAATAAGCTTAATGAGTATTGTAGTATTGGTAATTGGTATTCTTGTAGGGTGTTCTTCTACAAACAACACTCAACAAAGTACAATAGATATGTCAGATGTAGATAGTTCTGATATAGATTATTTTACTGAAGTTTTATCAGGAAGAGTTATTGACGAATATGATATGGATAATAGCATGTATATGGATTATGATGAAACAACTAATTTCGTAACTATTCATGTTCCTATGAAAAACGAGTATTTGTTAGAAGAAGATATGACTGAAATCAGACAAGCAATAACAACAGACACAAATTCATTAGGAACAAGAATTGTGGATGTTTTTAATAACACATTATTAGCATATCAAAATTCAGGAATAACTTGTAATTTAATGTTAGAAGTAACTGATGAATTATTTACTTCACATGGTGCTGTAATTGAAATATATTGCAATCATCCAATAACTTTAGATGATATAAAAGATAGATCAGATGATCTATATGAAAATGGAAGTATTATGATCGATTAATAGGAATAAGGAGTGGGATTTTCTCACTCCTTATTTTTTATTTTTTTATTACAAATATAACAAAATAGTAAATAAAAATAAGGGGGTATAGAATATGGGATTTTGTAGTGCATTAACTTTAGTTTTAATAGTATTAAAATTAATAGGTGTTATAACTTGGTCATGGTTTTTTGTATTATTACCAGCAATATTGGTTGGGTTATTTTATCTATTTTGTATAATATGTGCATTATATATAAATAAATAGGAGGAAATAAAAAATGAAATTTAAAGAAGCATATGATTTAATAAAAAAAGGTTTTTATATAAAATTACCTTCATGGGGAGGATATTGGTCTTGGGATGATGATAAAGAAACTATAATGATGCATCTTAAAGATAATACTACTATAATGGATATAAGAGCTACTACTGCAGTAGATTACACATTACGTAATATATTATCGGATGAATGGATAATTGCGACTAACGAAAATACTCCTATATTAGGAGGAGAAAACACATTTGATTTTTATAAAGCATTGGAATATATGAAGAGAGGATACAATGTTCGTAGAAATATTTGGTCTAATAAAAAAGCATATATAACTATATCTGTAGAAAAAAAATATATCGATGCTTATAAAGAAAAATTAAATAAACGAGTACCATGTTATTTTTCAGATAGATTATCCAAAATGGATAAAGTTATTATATATGGAAATGATAATCTTTCTGATGGATTCAAAATAGTAATGTTAACTCAAGAAGATATATTAGCAAATGACTGGTGTTTTTATAATGAGGAGGTAAGTAATGATCAGAATAATAACAAATAACGGAATAATACGAGTATTGAATAATGGATATTATAAGAAATACAAAAATGATATATCTTATTCAAAATTATATGTGTATTGGGGGTAAATAAAAAATGTGTAAAATAGTAAATAAAACAATAGGTGGTTTTGACTATGAATACAAAATGGATGAACAAGATAGACCACTGGAAATATATAGAATAAAACAAGATGGAACAAAGAAATTTGTTTGTTCTTATGAATATTATGGTGATATTTTAAAGCATTATAAAAGAGAAGATGGTTATGAATCTGATAGAGAAATTGTAAATGGAAAAGTGGTAAGAGATTATGATAACCAAGGCAATGAAATGAAATTCAAATATGATGATAGAGGAAATATAATAGAAAAAGTAATAAATACACAAGCTAGACAAGAAACTCATTATTTTGAATTTGATGATTTAAATAGATTAACAAGAATGCAAGTAGAAGGTGGCTATACTAAAACTTTTACCTACCATGGTGATACTGAACATATAAAACATACTGAAGATAGTATGGGTATGGAATATGATTATTATGAAAATGGTAGAGTTAAAAGTCATAGAGATAGAACAAACGGTATAGCTTATAGTATGGAATATTATCAAAACAGTGATATTGTTAAAAGATATATTGACAATAAAGGAACTATTATAGAATATAACGAAGATGGTTCAGTTAGCAATATGACTAAACCTGATGATAAATAATAATTGGAGGTAGTATGATGAATAATAATTTTACAATGAATAAAGCTGATGAACAATTTATATCAGCTATATGCAATATATTATCGAATGGAGTATGGGATGAAAATCCTAGACCAAAATGGGCAGATGGAACACCTGCTTATTCTAAATTTACAACACAATATATGGAAGAATACGATATATCTAAAAATGAATTTCCTATAACAACAATAAAACCAACAGCATGGAAAACTGGAATAAGAGAAATGTTTTGGATATATCAAGAACAATCTAATGATTTAGATGTAGCTAGAAATAAATATGGTATAAATTGGTGGGATGACTGGAACGTAGGAGATAATACTATAGGATATAGATATGGTCATACAGTTAAACGTTTTGATTTAATGAATAAATTATTAAATGATATAAAAAACAATCCATATGGTAGACGACATATAATATCATTATGGCAAGAAGAAGAATTTATAGAAGATACAATAGGATTAAATCCTTGTGCTTTTCAAACTTTATGGAGTGTTAGAAATGGATATTTAGATTGTACTTTAATACAAAGATCAAATGATGTTATTGCAGCTTATAATATAAACAATGTTCAATATGTAGCATTAATGATGATGGTTGCTCATCATTGTGGTTTAAAACCAGGAAAATTTGTAAGATTTGTGCAAAATATTCATATTTATGATAGACATATACCAATAGCAGAAAAATTTATAGATAGAGCTATAAGTTATAAACAACCTAAATTAATATTTAAACCAAAATCTGATAATTTTTATGATTTCACAATAAATGATTTTAGTATAGTAGATTATGAACCTTATGAAAATATAAATATAGAAATAGCTATATAGAGGAGGATTAATATGATAATACCAGATGATATTTGTAAATCAATAAAAAGAATAATAGGTTTAGATTTCAAAGAATATCAAATAAATTCTATAATAGATATTGAGTTTTATCAATTAGAAGATATACTTGGATTATCAGGAAAAACCGAAATAATGAATTCAGTAACTCTTAATACTGAAATACAATATGATGATTTTATGGATTTCTATAATTTATTATTAGTTACTGATATGGGTAAAGCTGATATAAACGTAATAAAACATAATAAATATGCTTGTATGATAGGTATAATTGTGACAGATAGTAATAAAGAATTAATGCACAGAATTATATATAATATAAGCAAAAAGGAGAGAATGTGTAATGAGTGATGAAAAGAAAAAAATATTAATGATAACAGCAAGTCCTAAAGATACTGGATTCACTAGTTCAATAGCAGCTAACGTTGGGTATCAATTATTATCAAATATAGAAAATTCAGTTATTAAACTTATAAATGTTTATGATTTAAATATGAATTATTGTGATGATTGTGGTAAATGTGCTAGAAGTAAAGGATGTAAATATACAGATGATATGACAGGAATGTATGAATTATTTAATGAATACGATAATTTATTTGTTATTTCACCTATATATTTCAATAGTGTACCTGCACCATTTAAAACAATGGTTGATAGATTACAAGCAGTTTATAATAGCAAATATAAATTAAATGATTCTATGATAGATAATTATAAAGAAAGAAAAAGAAATGCTTGGTTTTATTTAGTAGGGGGTCAAGAATATACTGAAGATCAATTTACTGGAGCATTAGAAGTATTAAAAATATTTTTTAAAGCAGTTAATTATAAATTTAATGATGGGTATGTTATATCAAATACAAATAATATAAAAGATATAGATGAAGCTGACTTTATAAATATAACAGAGTTATAACAAAATGGATGATAAGGAATTTTCCTTATCATCCATTTATTTTTTTATAATTCAGTTTTATTTAAAGCATGTTCACTATCGCCTAATCCTTTAGTAGTAGGGTCGACTATAGTATTATATACTGATACTACTACTAATAATAAACAGTAAGGATTTGATATTGCTTGAACTATAACTTCAAATAATTTTGCCCATGTAGTTAAATCTTGTACTGTTAATCCTACATATGATAATATAGGTAAAACTATGGATAGTATTAATTGACCTATAAACATAGGATTACTAAATCTTAATTTCCAATTGATTTTTTTCATTTTAAAACACTCCTTTATTAAACAAACCAAATATCCCCATTATCATCTTTATAAAATGTTACAGGTAATTTACCAGAAACATTGCCAAGTCTACTATTGATATCATCAACTATACCATTAACTTCAGTTTCAGTATAATATCTACTATCATGATTATGTGATGTTATACCACCAGTTAATTTAGCTTCTATTTCTGCTTTTGTTATATCACTATTTTTTTGTGCATTAGCTGGAGCATGTGCTGATGTTGCATGTGTATATGCAGTATTACCATAATCACCTCTAAATGCATCTGTTGCTTTAGTTCCTAGTGTAGCTGGAAATGTAGTAGGTTTTCCTGTTATTGCAGCCCATGCATGAGTATGATCACTATCAGATTTTCCATTTAATAAAGTATTAACTTCAGTTTCAGTATAATATCTAGTATCATGATTATGTGTTGAAATATCACCTATTAATTTAGCTTCTATTTCTGCTTTTGTTATATCACTATTTTTTTGTGCATCTGATGGAGCATGTGCTGATTTAGCATGTGTATATGCTGTATTACCTTTATCACCAGCAAATGCTTCTGTTGCTTTAGTTCCTAGTGTAGCTGGGAATGTAGGTGGTTTTCCTGTTATAGAATTCCATGGTAATGAAGTAACATCAACACCAGATTGAATTACTTTCCAAGAACCAGGTTTTCCTCCTGTTGTACATATCCAACCTATTTCACTATCACTAGGTGCTGAATTTATAATAATATCTCCACTAGCATATGTTCCTGTTGTAGGAATAGCTGTACCTATTGTTATATTATTTGCTGAGAAATAAGTATTCGTATTAGTAGTTACTATTTTCTTAGCACCAGTTGGAATAGTTGCCATTTAAAATCACTCCTTTAAAATATAATTATTAATAGATTGTTTTACCAATCTATCCAGACATCATTATTGTCGTCCACGTATAATGTTACTGGATTCTTTTGTTTAATAGTATTAATTTCAGTATTGATTGAATCTAATCTATTATTTATTTCTGTTTTTGTGTAATATAGTGTATTGTGATTATGGTTTTTATCTGCTTTATTATTTAGTTTAGTAGTTATATCTGACATTATTACACCATAAATAGCTTTTGCAAATGTATCTAAACTTTTTTTATCAACCAATCTACTATTACCATTCATGATAACACTTCCTTTCTTATGATACTATTATTAAATTGTTTTTTAAACAAATATGGTTAGACTAAAAAGTCTAACCATATTCTTTTTATTAAGCAGGTATTACTGGGGTATCTAAACTAGTTATTATTTCAGTTATGTCTGCATCAGTACATAAATCTAAACTAGTTTCAGTAACAGTAACACCGTCAACTCCACCTAATTTTAATTTAACTTTATCATCTTCCATAGTTAATGCTAATGTGTTAACTACAGAAGCAACAAATGCTTTCATGTTAGTAGTATCAGTATAATCTGCTAAAGCATCTGCTATAGATTTAGCTACAGAACCATCAGTTTCAACAGTTCCGTTTAATTTAGCTATTGCATCAGCATTAACTTTTTCTGCAGCTTTTGCTCTAGTTTCTTCAGTAGATATAGCTTTTTTATTAGCATTTACTGTAGTAGTTAAATCACCTATTTTTTCATCAGTGTATTTTTTACTTGTAGCTAATATACCAGTTTCTGCATTATTTATAGCAGCTATTGCATCTGTATTAGCTTTTATGTCTTTAGATAAACCTGAAGTTCCTCCAGTACCTAATTGAGCCTTTACTGCATCTACATCTGCTTGAGCAGCAGCAGCGTCAGCAACACCTTTATCTGCTTGTTTTTTAGCAGCAGCAGCATCAGTAACACCTTTATCTGCTTGTTTTTGAGCAGCAGCCGCAGCAGCAACTGCACTATCTGCAGTAGTTTGAGCTCCTTCTATAGCTGTATCTTGAGTCTTATTCTTAGCTTGTAAGTCAGCTACATTTTTAACTAATCCAGTAGCAGGAGTGCCTTCAGCACCATCTACACCAGGAACAGCAGCTTTACCAACAACACCTTCTAATGTAGTAACTCTTTGAGTTACAGCATTATTAGCACTATTAACTTTAGCTACTTCATCAGTAGTAAATTGTTTAGCAGAAGCTAAAGCATCACTAACATCAGATGTTTCTGCTTTAGCAGCAAATTTTTTAGCTTCATCTTCAGTTATTAATCTACTACCTGCAACTTTATCAACTTTTTTAGCTAATTGAGCGTTAACTGTAGTTACATATCCATCATACACATCTTTATTAGCCTTTATAGCTTCAGATAATTTATTTAATGTATTTCTATCTTCTGGAGCACTATCAATTAAATCACTTATAGCTTTATCTGCATATTTTTTTGCAGAAGTTAATGTAGCAGCATCACCATCTGTTATAGCTTTAGTATTTGCAGTTACTTTACCTTGTAATGCAGTTATAGCATCTCCATTTGCAGTAACATTAGCTTTAACAGGATCTAATGCATCTTTTATAGATTTAGCTACAGAACCTTCTACTGTATCTAATCCATTTAATTTAGCTATTGCAGTAGCATTAGCTTGTTCTGCAGCTTTTGCTCTAGCTTCTTCAGTAGTTAAAGCTTCTGAATTAGCTGTTATATTTGCTTTATTTTTAGTAACATCAGCTTTAACAGGATCTAATGCATCTTTTATAGATTTAGCTACAGAACCTTCAGTTTCAGCAGTTCCGTTTAATTTATTTATAGCATTAGTTCTAGCAGTAGCTTCTGCTTCTATAGCATTTTGTAATTCAGTATCTTTAGTTTTTAATTTTTCTATTTCGCCATTAGATGTTCCGTTTAAACCGTCAGCATATTCTTTAGCTTTAGCTAATATACCTGTAGTTTCATTATTAATAGCGTTTATTGAAGTTTGTAAACCTTGTTCAACACCAGTTGCTCTGGTTTGTTCTGCTTCAACAGCATTTTTTGCTCTAGTATCTAATGCTTGAGCTAATTTTTGTAATTTTGTTTTGTCAACTAATTTACTCATTGTTTAATTCACTCCTTATATTTTTTATTAATTAAAGATTTATAAAAAAATCCCCATTAAGATATTGTTGTATCATTAATGGGGAGTACACTCAAAATATTATAACGTGCTTACTATTTCTGTCACGTCAGTTTCATTCATCAATTCAACAGTAGACATATCTTTTTCTCCAGATTTTAACACTAAAGCAGTATCGGTTAACCCTAATCCATCTGCCAAATCAGGTTTATTTTTAATATTTTCCCAATTTATTTCAGATACATTATTTGTTAACATATAATCGATGGCTTCTTTAACATTTGTAAGAGAAGTTATATTGGTATTAGAATATGTTACTGCTGAGGCATCCAATGAAGTTATACTTCCACCAGAACCAGCTGGTACTGTTTTTATTATAACCCTATTTTCTTCATCTAAATCTATAGATAAAAGTTTGCCTTTATCTTCTTTAGATACTTGAAGTATTTGAGATATTGCTTCACCAGTAAGAATAGCTTTAGAAGCATATATCATGTTGTTATATACAGGTTTAATGCTTGTTAATATCTCAACAACAGAATCCCATACTGTTTTATTTGTAGTAAGGGTTGTAGACCCCATTACATCATTAATCATTTGAGTTGATGCTGCAGCATCTGCTTGTATTTTTAAAGAATCGGTATATAGTAAATTTATAGCATTTACTATTTTTGAGTTATAACTTGAAAATTTTTCAGGGTTTAATCCTTTATTAGTTCTGGTTGATTTTGTATATTTCATACTAGCATTATCTGATGTTTTTTCTGTTAATACATTCAATTGTTGTAAAACCTGTTCGTCAGTAAGAGCCATATTCTCACCTCCTTATATAGTAATATTATAAATTACATTTCTATAGCGAAAGTAAAATCTCCCCAAGATTTATTGGCTGGATTTAATACTTTTGAAGTAGGTATTCTCTTTAATATTACGAAAACAGCTTCAACAGGTGTACTACCTTCAGTTTCAGGTGGATTTCCTGATGTTGGATCCCAGTTCCATCCTCTTAAGTTTTCAGCAGCTTTTGGGAATGCAGTACCGAATTTAGTTTGTACTTCACTACCTGTTACAAATAAGAAAGAATCTTGACCATGAACGATAGATTCTGTTTTACCTGCTATACAATATAATCTATATCTATCTTCAGTTGTTTGCCAAGCATACCATTCATCAGATCCATCTGGACCATTTGCAGCAACATCAGCATCATATTCTGCCCATAATTTAGGGGCAACTTCTCTTGTAAATGGAGTAGCAGCACCTTGTATTGTTTGAGGTGCACAATATAACCATTCATAATCTATACCTGGAAGACCAAAGTCCATTAAGAAACCAGGAACAGAAACTTTAGATTGTTTTTCAACTTTAGCTTGTAATTCTTGGAATTGTTTAGCTGTTACTTCACTAGTTCCACCACTACCACTTCCTGCAGGCATAGCACCAGCATCTATTGTAGTATCATCAGATAAAGTAACTACTAAATGATTATTTTCATTTATAGCCATTGTAGTTATAGTAGGAGCATCGGCACCTTTAGCACCATCTGCACCTTTAGGTCCAGCTTCACCTTGTATACCTTGAGGTCCTGTAGGTCCAGCTTCACCTTGTAAACCTTTTTCACCTTGTAAACCTTGTGGTCCTGCAGGTCCAGCTTCACCTGGGTCACCTTTAGGTCCTTGAGGTCCTCTTATTTCACCAGCATCTACAAAAGTAGTTCCATTATAAACATGTAAATGTCCTGTAGCTTCAACTATATACCCGTCACCTTTCTTTACATTTTCTAAATTAGCTAAAGCATCTGCATCAGCAACAGAACCTTCTATATTAACAGAAGTACCATCTGCACCTTTTTCACCTTGTATACCTTGAGGTCCTTGTTCACCAACATCACCTTTAGCACCTTTTAATGATGCTATCCACGCTGCTTCATCTCCACCGTCAAATCCTTTTTCAACTGCTATTTGATAAGCTGATTTACCATCTACACCTGCATCACCTTTAGGTCCAGCTTCACCTGGGTCACCTTTAGGTCCTTTTAATCCTTCTAGTTGTTCAGGTGTAAAGTCAGTATATTTAAAGGCATCTCCTTTTTCACCTTGTATACCTTGAGGTCCTTGTAAACCTTGAGCTCCTGCAGGTCCTGGTTCACCTTGTATACCTTGAGCTCCTGCAGGTCCAACATCACCTTGTAAACCTTGAGGTCCTTGTGGTCCAGTTTCACCTGCATCACCTTTAACACCTTTAAGAGAAGCTAACCAAGCAGTTTCATCACCTTCAAATCCTTTTTCAACTGCTATTTGATAAGCTGATTTACCATCTGCACCTTTTTCACCTGCATCACCTTTAGGTCCAGCTTCACCTTGTAAACCTTTTTCACCTTGTAAACCTTGAGGTCCTTGTGGTCCAGCTTCACCTGGGTCACCTTTAGGTCCTTGTTCACCTTGTAAACCTTGGTCACCTTTAGGTCCTTTTATAGAACCAGCATCTACGAAAGCAGTTCCATTATAAACATGTAGATGACCATTAGTTTCAACTATATAACCGTCACCTTTTTTAACATTTTCTAAGTTAGCTAAATCATCAACATTAGCAACAGAACCTTCTATATTAACAGAAGTACCATCTGCACCTTTTTCACCTTGGTCTCCTTTAGGTCCAGCTTCACCTTGTATACCTTGAGGTCCTTGAGGTCCAGCTTCACCTTGTAAACCTTGTGGTCCTTGGTCACCTTTAGGTCCTTTTAATCCTTCTAGTTGTTCAGGTGTAAAGTCAGTATATTTAAAAGCATCTCCTTTTTCACCTTGAATACCTTGAGGTCCAGCTTCACCTGGGTCACCTTTAGGTCCTACTTCACCTTGTATACCTTGTAAACCTTGAGGTCCTTGTATACCTTGAGGTCCAGCTTCACCTGCAGGTCCTTGTATACCTTGTTCACCAGCAGGTCCTTGTTCTCCTTGTAAACCTTGAGGTCCTTGTTCACCTTTTAATGATGCTAACCATGCTGTTTCATCACCATCGAAACCTTTTTCAACAGCTATTTGGTAAGCAGATTTACCATCTGCACCTTTTTCACCTTCTGAACCTGAAACAAAAAGTTCATATTTATCAACAACAGCATCTTTTACTTCTATTCCTGCAACAGTTTTAGATTTTAAAGTTTTTACTATATAATATTTACCTTCATCTAATACATAAAATAACATACCAACAAATGGAAGTGGTATGTCTGCAACATCAGCTATTGTTTCAATTCTTGTACGCATATCAGTAGGTATATTAGGTGCTGATAATTTCAAACCACCTTCTACTAATAATGAATGTTTATTAAAATTTGTAGCCATTTTAAATTCCTCCTTTTAAATTTTAAAACTTGTATGATAATATATTATATCATCTTATCATATTGTTTTCAAAAAAAGGAGAGCGATAGGGAAAACTCCCTATCGCTCAGTGTGAGTAAGAATAAATACTCCTTTTCATAATAAGCTCTCTCTACATACTTATTATAAGAAAAACCATTGGAATAATGACTAATTCATGATTATCATTAATAGTAGGTTACCAATCCACTATTAATATATTGTTACTACAAATTATTATTTATTTGTAGCATCTCTTGAAATATTATTGGAATTTTTTACTAATTCTTCTGCATATTTTTTATATAACGAAACTGCTTCATTTATATTTATTTCTGTTTTATCAGCACATTTACATTTTCCACCACAAGAACAAGATTCTTCTTTATTTTTCAATTCTTCATTAAATTGTACCTTAGTAACATAATGTATATTAATATAATCTTTTGCTTGTTCTATTAATAGATTTAATTGATCTTCTCTAAACATAAGTTTTCTAGTTTCGTTTGATATAATTTTATTTACTTTTTTAGGAACATATGGATCTTTATTTAAATTATGAATCTTATTATCTAATTCTTGTTTAGTAACAAATTGTTCATTACAATATTCTTTTAAATTATTTATCATTTCACATGCTTCTTCTTCAGTTATCCATTTATGTTCATCGACTTTTACAGTTTTTATATCTTCACCCTTTTCTTTTTTCTTATTGAATATTCCCATTATAAAAAACCTCCTTAACATTATTTGTTATTATAATGTTAAGGAGTATATTATTTTTAATTATATTATTGTGGTGTTTCTTCTGTACCATTATTGTCATTACTGTCTGATTGATTTGTATAAGTTACAAAATCACTACTATTGTCATTTATTGTTAAATTTATATTTGCAGTTATTGTTCCACATGTAACTTTTATAATACATGAACCAGCAGATTTTGCTCTAATCCTATTATTATTTTCAATCACTGCTATACTTTCATCTAAAGATTCAAAATGTATTTCATTATTTTCTGTACTATTTAATGGATAAGCAACAACATCAATAGTTTGAACACTATGTCTTCTGAAATAATATTTATCAGTATCAAAAGAATCCATACACCATCTGATATAATTAACTCCTTCTGTTGGTATAGTACAAGTCATATTATTATAATTCTCAATATCACCATCTGTGTATTTTTTATAATTTGCCCATCCTTTGTCTGGTCCGAACCAAGTTTGATAATAATCTTTAGTCTCACCATATCCGACTAAACCTATTCCATATTTTGTAGTTGGTATATCTATTATTATATCTTCTCCAGGAAATACTGGAATAAAATCATAAGTTACCGAGCTATCATCACCAGTAATACCACTAGAATCATTAGTGGTTCTAAGAGCACCAGCTAAATGTCCTGCTGTATCTATATAAGTACTAACACGACATAATATACCATTAATATATTTTTCTGGTATTAATCTTGTATATAAGTTCATAGTCAAATCTTGTGTAATATTTCTGAAATTAAAATTGGTATGTGGTATACGTGGATTACTTGTTGTAAATAATTTTTTATCACCTAAATATATTTTTTTTATTTTATTTTCTCCTATTGACATTGCTTTTATATTTTTAATACCTGTATTAAAATTATAAGAAATGTCTTCTATTATTTCATTAACATTGACAGAAAAAGTTTTAGTACAATTTGAATTATTATTATGTGTTGCAGTAATATTACAACTTCCAATTTTTTTAGCAATAACATTACATGAAAATCCGTCATCAGCTGGTACTAATTTAACTATATCAGATTTATCTGAAGTCCAATTTATAGATGTTCTTGGATATGCATTTACATTAATAGTACGACTTTCTCCTTTAGCTATCCAAATTTCACTATCATCAGATAACATAGTTTGATTTAAATCTGTATAATCTAATTCAATATACATATCAAATATATAAGCATAGCAAGTAAAAAATATTGTGCTATATTTACCTATAAAGCTCAAACTAGTTAAACTTTTATATTGTTCTTCACTAAGAGGAATACTATAATCAACACCATCATTTACATATTGTAAATGTAATTCTTTTAATGTTAAATCAGTATTATTTAGTTTTATAGCTAAAAAGCAAGCTCCTGTTGAATTATAATTGGCACATTTTAAAAGTAAACGTAAATTTACTTTATTGATAATTGTTCCTTCTGGAAGTTCTGGCAAAGAAAAATTATATGTGCATTTTTTTGTACTATTTCTTTTCAAAGTACATCTTGCAACAGTTGCCAAATCATCGTCATAAGCATTTTCCATGGGATAGGTTCCACTATCCCATGAACCAGCATCATATCCAGAAGGCTTAATTTTCATTATAGTCATAAAAATTCTCCCTTCTAATATTATTTTAATCAGTAATTAAATATAAAGTGTTAGGATCTTTATTAGATAAAGAATCATATTCTGATTGTGTTATAGTTTTTATATTTAAACTATTTAACCTATCATCAATTTTTGCATCCATATAATTTTTTAATGTTTCTACAGTTTGTTGTAGTTCTTCTAAATTAATTTTTTTTGCCACTATAATCGCCTCCTAAAACATTTGCAAGCATAGTTTTAACTTCATCTGAAGTTGCTTCTAAATCACCATCAGATATTGCAGTAGCTAATTCTGTTTTAGTATATAATTTCATTTTTGATGGAGAATTTGCATTATCCCATGGTAATACTAATTTATTTTCACCATTATATTTATTACATATGAATATAGTACCTGTATTATAAACTTTAGGATATATCCATGCACTATTTGTTGCATCAAATGTTGAATTTTCTGGAGAATATAAAGTAGTATCACATAGTAAATAATATGGATTAGGTTTTGATGAATCAAATTCTATTTGTTTATTTATTACCCAACATCCATTTCCACTAGAAACTGGGCATCCAGTCCAATAATCTGAAACTACATCAGGTCCAGTACCATTACCTTCATATATAACATTTTCCATTGAAGTTTTACTATCTACATAACTTTCTGTTGCTAATCCATCTATGCTAGGTATAGTTGGTTTATCAATTAAATCATTATAGCTATGTTTAGCTTGGCTATAATCATAAGCAGCGTCATAATTGGTTTTTAGTTCATTTGTTAAATCATTATGAGTTAAACTCATGCCTTCAACTTTATCAACTTTTTTACCTATTTTAGTAACTACGGTAGTAGCAAAGTTAGGATCATTTCCTAATGCTGTAGCTAATTCTTGTAATGTATCTAAAGTTTCTGGAGCTGAATCAACTATTCCAGCTACTTTATCATCTACATATTTTTTATTTATTAAATGATTATTTGCAGTAGGTTCGTTATCAGTTTCTAATATTAAATTAGAACCTCTAAGATAAACATCATTATTTGTTTTAACTTCAAATGGATATCTTATATCAGTACAATCACTAGAATTTTTTTTAATTTTAGCTGTAGAAATAGCAAATGAAGAATCTGTTGCTAGTGTACCTCCTACACCTATTATCATACTACCTTTATTAGAATTAGCTGCAGGTACATTTAATCCTATACCAACAGCCATACCATACATCCTATTTATAGTTGAACCAGTACCAAATAAATATGATGCATTTGAATTTATTGTACTATCTGCACCAACAATAATACCTGTTCCATTAGCAGTACATCTATAGCCTACATTAACACTATTCCCTGTATTAGAAACTGATTTATATCCTAATACTGTAGCATTAGTAACATCACTTTTTACTTCACAAGTTTCTTGATACAGAGTACTTCCAGATCCATTTTTTAAATTATATGGTATATGATACATATCACCAGCATAATTATTACTTATATCATAAAAAGTTACTTTTAATTTAAATCCATTTAAAAATACATTATTTATGTCATTTGACATTTGTGTTGTACTTCTAGCAAATTGTATGAATGCTGAATCGTATAATTGTGTTGTTGTTTGCAATTTTCCTTCAGCATCAACAATTTTTTTTGCTCTAAGACCAACATAAACCATTCCTATTTCTTTATTTGTACTATTATCATATATAAACATTTCTGTCAACGAAATAGCTAATGTCCCTGTTTCATAATTATCAATTGATTTAATAGTGCTAGTATATTTATCATTTGTGTTATTCATTATCAATTCATATTTAGCAGCCATAGTATCAGAATGCTTATTGCTTATATCAAAATTATAAATATATTGAAGATTTCCATTACTTGTACTTGTTTGATATTCTGGAGTTTTTGTATCAATATCTTTCTCTACAAATCTTTCATTTATATATTTATCTCCATCAGGAAACGATCTATCAACATAATTCTTCATATTAAATACACTTTTCTTTAGTTGATTAAAACTAACAGCATTATTAGTTGCCACTATAATCACCTCCTAAAACTTCATTAAGCATATTATCTATTTCTTCATCAGTACACATATCAACTTTTGAACTTTCTACTAAATCATCTACATATTTCTTTGTAGTTGGATTATAATCATTTTTAGGTGTATATGCTTGATTATTATTTGGAGTTAAATAATATACATATCTTTCTATACGACTTGATTCTGTGTCAGTTTTAAAATAAATAGTATAAGTTAATGATCCAAATCTAAAAGATATATATTTATCTGTCTTATTTCCAGTATAAATCAATTCTTCTGTATTTGGTGTACCAAGTACAGTTACTAATCTATTTGATTTTCCCATACATCCTAAATCCAAATAATCTATATCGCTTGGTGCAACATATATACTATGGGGTTCTAAATTTTGTACATTCACCATTTTATCATTATCATATTCAACAGGTAAAACTTTAATTTGATTAATATATTTTGAATCATTGGTAAATTCACTTATATTTGTAGGAACGCTTACTCTATTATCATCTACATATTTTTTAGTTGCTGGACTATAATCTGTAGTTGGAGTATATTCATATTTACTCCCTGGATAAGGAGTAACACTTGTAAAATCTGATATTGACCATATTCCATTATTTTTTGATACGGATATAAGATAATTATGTTCATATGATTTATATCTAATTAACATGAAACTATCAGTTTTTCCCATTATATATAACATAGGATTCATCATATGACTAAATCCTAACGTATTTCCATCGTTGTTTATCATAAACAACGATCCATCATCATTTTTACAACATAATGAAATTTTTCCTAAACTTCCTAATTCTACTTCTGGATATTTAGGCATCTTATAAATAATATCTGGTTTTAATTCAACAGCATTAACATATCCTTTAGGATATTTTTTATTATCGTAATGTATTGTAGGATATTCATAATAATGTTGTGTATCTACATAATTTTTTATTTTTCCAACACCTCTTTGATATTGTTCAGGTGTTACGAAATCTTTTGCCATTTTATATCACTCTCCTTTAAACGATTGTTTTGAGAGGTGATATGTTAACATATCACCTCTCTTTCTTATTAAACAGTACGTTTTAAACTAGGAATCATAGAATAAGTTCCAGTCATAGAACCTATATTAGAAGATAAATAAAAATAAACATATACTTCAGTTGGTTTTGTTATTTTAAACGTTGAACCACCAAAGCCTCTATCCCATACATCGTTTCCACTTGTATCTTTTATATGATTACCTGCTTTATCTTTTATACTTATTCCCCATTTAGTACCACTATCTGTAGTAACTTTTTCATGTTTAACTACACCAGATAATTTATAAGTACCTGGTTGTAGTAATAAACATCCTTTGCTATCATCTATAATATAAAATGTAGTAGATGCTGTTGGAACATTTTTACTAATAGTAAATCCTCCATTAGTGTTTATTTTGAATGTAGTACCATTTTTTGTTGTACTATTTGTACCACAATCATCATATGCAAACTTAGGTAATAATTCTTTACCTACTTCTACTGCCTGAATATTTTCATCAGGACCCCAACTAGGTTTAACTATTAAACTAATATATTGCAAATGTTCTGCTAATTTACTATATATTATAGTATTTCCTGCAGGATCTGAAGTGACCTGATAATATCTTTCTCCAGTTCTATCTACTATACCTATATGACTTATTCCTTTAAATCTAGATTTTTGTCCTTCGGATGCTATACCTGTAGTACTTCCATCAGAATTTGTAACTTTTAAAGGTTTACTCCAGAATACTAATTCTCCACCTTTTAATCCTTTAGGAAGAGAAGTTGGATCCGAATCGTATTCATATAAAGTATTTCCTTTACAATAAAAATATTCAGCTATTTGAGCTGCATTTCTTATACTATAATATCCAGAAGCAGTATTACCTGTATCCCAAAAAGAAGGATCTGCCTGTCTATCCATATATTTATCGGCATAAGCATATGGAGAGCTATCTGCTAATTTTTTTATTTGTGTTTTATCTGAAGGAGCATTTGCTGTTCCATATTTTCCATAATATGGAGAATTTTTATATTCTATTCCTCTAGAATACAAATCGGCATATGTTGAACAATCTATTCCACAATCGCCACTAGAATTAGTTAATTTACTATAAAATGGACCCATACTTTGACTATATACCCAGTTAACAGCACCATTTGCTCTAGTTATATAATAACTTTTAGCAACATCTAATACTAATATATCATGATTACTACGAACAATAGGAGCTCTATATTTATGAATTTTATCTATTTCTCCTCTAACACCAAATATGCTAACAAATTTATTGTTTTTTCCTCTAAGAATATTACTTGGATCTAACATAGCATCTCCAAGTATAGTTTGGTCACCTGATAAATATTGATTTGCTTTTATAACTTGGTTTGTTGTAGTTGGTGTATAAGTTTTAGCAGATTTAGATGCAAATGAAACTGTTGCATTAGAACCACCATCACTAACATATCCAGTAGATTGATTCGTTTTAGCAGTTATTTTATTACCATCTATTGTTATAACAGGAGTTGCTGAATCAACTTTATTTACTTTTCCAGTAATACCATCAATTTTACATAATTTACTTATCTCAGAAGCAAATTGATTAGGTCTCATTTTAGTAGTACTACCATTAACACCTTTAATAGCATTTGCTATTGATTGAAATAATTCGGCTAATGTCATTTTATCACCCCTTAATATTCAGCATTTAGTGCATCATTTAATGCTGCACTTAATTGTGAATTCACAATACTTATAACTTGATCTTCAGTTAATATATTAGGTTTATTAATTAAATCATTATAATTACCACTTGTTGCAACTGTAGATAATGCAGGAATATTTGGTATATTAGGTTTATCTCTTAAATCATTATAACTTCCTGTTTTAGCTACATTAGATAACTCAGCTGTTTTTGCATATGGAGTTAAATCGGGATCTGATGGTATATATGGTTTATCTGTTAAATCAATATAACTACCACTTTTTGCAACAGTAGATAAATCTGCTGTTTTAGCATAAATAGATAAATCTATATCTGATCCACCTCCATTTAATTTAGCTTCATTAATTGCATTCTTAACAAAAGCTTCAGAAGCTAAACCTGATATACTAGGTATAACAGGTTTATTATTTAAATCATTATAATCACCACTTGTCGCAACAGTAGATAATGTAGGCATACTTGGTATATTGGGTTTATCTTTTAAATCATTATAACTTCCACTTTTAGCTACATTGGATAACTCAGCTGTTTTAGCATATGGAGTTAAATCTATTTCAACACCATTTAATTTCGCTTCATTAATTTTAGTAGTAACAAAAGTTTCAGAAGCTAAACCTGCTATACTAGGTATAGTAGGTTTATTATTTAAATCATTATAATTACCACTTGTTGCAACTGTAGATAATTCTGTTCTTTTAGGATAATCACTTAAATCAACAGAAGGAGAAGATCCCCCTCCTCCTGTCTGTATCTTATCTATTTTATTTTTTAACTCTTTTATTGATGACACATTTTCATTTATAGCCCCATTAATTGTTTGGTCTGTTGTATTTAAAGCAACATCTCCTATTTTACCATTCATTAAATTTAATATTCTTTGTACACCAATAAAAAATTGATTAGAACTTACATATTTATCAGCCATTATTGTTCACCACCTGTTGTTTTAGTTGGATTAAGAATATCATCTACCATTTTATCAAACTCAGTATCATCAGCAGGTGTTAATTTATTATCTACATACGTTTTAATTTTATTATACAATTCATCACTAAATTTTTTTAATTTACTTTTAGTAACTATTTTATCATTCATTTAAAACACCTCCTATGCTTTATATGTTATTCTTAATTTTGGGCTAGTATCATAAACAGCATATGTTGAATCTGATGTACCTGCATATACTTTGAAATGATCATATTTTTTAGATATAAATCCTTGCATTATACTATCAGATAGTGTTATCCATGTAGATTTACCTCTATCTAAAGTACCTGCTGACACTGCTGTATCTGAATAATTGCCTCTACTATCACAAGCATACATTTTTATAGGAACAGGACCGATAATTCCATTATCAGTATTCATTCTTTTTATATATACTTCCAATTTAGATACTTCAGAATTACTTAATATTGATTGAACTTCTTTAAGTCTAGAAGAAGTAAATCTTAAATTACCTTTATAATAATAATATCCACTATAATGTCCTTGACGTAATTTATTATTATTGGTACCTATTTTATTACTATATGAACTATTAGAATAATTGTCAGTATATACATTATTGAATGTATATGTTGTTGTATGACCTGTTGTTTGAACGCTATCTGTTGCAGAAGAAGAAGAAAACATTATAACCCATCCTTTTGCTTCTGCTATTTTATAACTACAATTTTGTTGAATAGATACAGGTAATGAACTTATATCTATCTGTTTTACTGGGTATTGTACATATGATGCAGCATTTGCACTTACTGAATCTGATATATATGCACTTGAAGTATTATATGTCTTCAAAGGGTTATCATATGATGACCCGTGTCTATATCTATTTATTCTGTACCAACCACTTGATGCTGTTCCTAATATAGGTATTACATCAGTCTTACCAACTTTACCTATTTGTGTACCAGTATTGGATCCTGATGTTCTAACATTAACTCCACTTCCTATTGTTACAACTTTAGTTGATTTTGTATAAGTACCAGCGTCTGGTAATGATTGAAATAGAGTATTAACTTGATTTAATGTTGTATTCTCATTTAACTTTATAGTATCCATTATTATTGTTAAACCATTTATATTTTCTATAATATTATCTATTGTTTCAGGATAATCTCCAAATAATGACGGAACTGTACCACCATTATCTGTTATAAGATTAGCCAAGCAATCTTTAGTATCTATTATTTGTTCTAAATATTCTGATGTTGTTGTCATAACAAAACCTCCTTTATTATTTTCCAACTATATCTTGCAATATAGCATTTATATTCCCTATTTCCGTATCAATATACGTTTTTAGTTCATTTTTAATACTAGTTATTTCAGCATTAGTAAAATAATCTGTTCCTTTTACTGGAGTTCTTCCATCATTACCATCTCTACCACTAGCACCAGCAGGTCCCTGTATTCCTCGTTCTCCTTGAGGTCCTTGTGGACCTGCAGGTCCTCGTGCACCATCTTTACCACTAGCACCATCTATGCCTCTTTCACCTCGTGGTCCTTGTGGACCTGCGGGTCCTCGTTCGCCTTGAATACCTTGTGGTCCTTGTGCACCATCTCTACCACTAACACCAGCTACACCCCTTTCACCTTGTGGTCCAGGGTCACCTTTATCTCCTTTAGGTCCTTTTACACCTCCTACATCTATCCAATTATTTTGACTAAATATATGCAAATGACCATCATCTTGTGTTATATATCCTGCTCCTTCTTCAACATTGGTTAATCTATTTAACTCTGATGATGTAGATACAGATCCTTTTACATTTATTGATTTACCATCTGCACCTTTATCTCCCTTATCTCCTTTAGGTCCTTTAAGACCAGCTAATTGTGTTGTTGTAAAATCAGAATAAGTAAACGAATCTCCTTTTTCACCTCTAGGACCAATATCTCCCTTATCACCTTTTGCTCCTTTAAGAGAAGCTAACCAAGCAGTTTCATCTCCTTCAAATCCTTTTTCAACTGCTATTTGATAAGCTGATTTACCGTCATCACCTTTTTCTCCACCACCAATTTCACCAGAATTCTTTAATTCAGTAATCCTAGTTTCAACATAAGTTTTTGTATCAGTTTTTATTTTTTCTATATTTCCATTATTTATAGATTGAGCAGCTTTGAACATTTGTTTTATTTTATCAAAACTAACATATGACATATAATCACCTCCTATTTTATTATATTAAATATTTGTCTAAGTCATTAAGTATTAAAAAGATACGTTATTGAATTCAATAACGTATCTTGTAAAATTAATCTATATGAACAAATAATTCACCATCAGTTAGTAACATTTCTCCATATACTTTATATTGTGTATCATCAAATACAACATCGGCACCGTTTGCACCAACAACATCATCTGTTCTAAATGCAACTTTACCACCAAGACCATTGTCTTTAGTAACAGTAAATTTATATATAGCTGGTATAGCTACTATAACTAAAGCACCAACAGGAACAGTACCAACAGATACTTTACCTATTCTTTCAGCTGGAACTGCTTTAACTGTATTACCAGAACGAGTTATCATGTCTTTAGTTATTTCAGTATAATTTTCAACTACACCTGAAACTTCATAAGGTATATATCCATAATACATCTTATCAGATACAGTATCACTAGGTAACATTTTTTTAACTAATCCAAGAATTTCATTTATAGAACCAATAACATCTTTAGCATCAGTTCCTAAAGATTCATATTGTTGAGTTATATCAAATATACCTTTTTCTCCTTGAGGTCCTTGTATACCTTGAGGTCCTTGAGGACCAGCTTCACCTGGGTCACCTTTAGGTCCTTGTTCACCAACAGGTCCTTGTTCTCCTTGAGCTCCATCTTTACCTATTACTCCATCAGCTCCTTTAAGAGAAGCTAACCAAGCAGTTTCATCTCCTTCAAATCCTTTTTCAACTGCTATTTGATAAGCTGATTTACCATCAGCACCATCAGCACCATCAGTTCCAGGGTCACCTTTATCTCCCTTATCTCCTTTTTCACCAGGTTGTTTTTTTATTTCAGCTATTGAATTATCAACATATGCAGTAGTTGCATAATTTCCTAAATCAACTATTTTTTCATATTTGTTAACCATGTAATCTTCTTGAGGTTTACCTGCAATAAGTTTAGATTTTAAACTTATAACTTTATATAATTGATTTTCTCCTTTAACATAAAATATCATACCAACATATGGTAGAGGTATTTTAGAAACCTCATCTATAGATTCAATAACAGTTCTACAATCTAAAGGTGTGTTTCTTTTAGTTGGTTTTAATGAACCATTTAATAATATGACATCTGTAGTAAAATCTGTAGTCATTTTATATTCCTCCTTTATTATTTATTTTTTTTAAGCTTTATCAACATAGATGTAAAGTTCTCCACTTACAAGCATCATTTCACCATATACTTTATAAGCAACTCCACCTATATTAACATCAAGACCATTTACACATGGAACTCCAGTTCCATCAAATTTAACTTTACTATTTAAACCATTATCTTTATAAGCAACTAAATTATATGAAGCAGGGAAAGCAACTATAACCATATCTCCTTCAACAAATTGTCCAGTACTTGTTCTACCTAATACACCAGGTTTTACTTGTTTTACTGTAGCAGAACATTCTTCTAATAATTCTTTAGTAACCTCTGCATATTCGATAGATCCAGAAGTATTATAAGGAATATATCCATAATACATAACATCACCAGTTGGTTCAGGTTGAGGTTTAGGTTTAACTGTTCCCGATTTTATCATATCGAATAATTCATTCATAGCAAGTATTATTTTTTTATTTTTAGTTTTTAATTCAGTATATTCATAAGTATCATCAAATATACCTGCAGGTCCTTGTTCACCAGCAGGTCCTTGTTCTCCTTGGTCACCTTTATCTCCTTTGATGCCTTGTATACCTTGAGGTCCTGATATAGGTCCTAAATTAACAAATTTTGTACCATTATACATATGAACATTTTTACTATCTTCAGCAATATAACAATCACCTATTTCAGCAGTAGCAGTATCAATTGATGCTATAGCAGCATCATTTTCTACAGTACCCTTGACATTATACATTGCTCCAGGGTCACCTTTATCTCCCTTATCTCCTTTTTCACCTTGAGGTCCTTGTTCACCTTGACCTCCACCTCCTATAACTATCCAATCTCCAGGATTACCTGATTTGACACATTTATATAGAGGTTCAGCTTCACATGTAGGACCAACATTTACTATGATATCACCTTTACGATATGCTATTTTATTACTTTGTGGTTTACTATCGCCAATTAAGAATGAATTAGGTCTTGTATATAATTCATCCTCATTCATTTCTTTGCTTTTTCCAAATCTAAACAATTCTCTTGGTTTCATCCATTTAACTCTCCTTTCAAATATTATCATTGCTTACTTTATTGTTTAATATTTAGCTTAATCGAAAAATGTATTTAAGTTTATACAATCAATTAATGGTGAAAGAGGCTAGTTAATTTTACCAAATTATATAATGAATGGGGTAGATTAGAAAATGAATAATTATATTTATCGTTATGAACAATTTGTGTTGAAAAAAACATTAGATGGTAATTTTGTAGTAGTAAATATTAATTCAAAATATGAGTGCCATTCACATGTCAAGACAGTTGGAGCAGGGAAAGCTTTATGTAAACTGGCAGCTAAACACAAACTTCCTAAGAAAAAAGATTTGTATTTTGTTGAAAGTTTAATACGATTGTCAAATAATAAAAAATATCTAGCCGAGTTAAAACATTTAAAAGATGATTTAATGTCTGAACAAAAGATAATTTATAAAAAAGAAAATCATGAAGATGTAGATAAAATAATTCGTGATGGAATCAATGAATATTTTAATGAAAATTAAAAAGATAAGAATTATAGGAATAACCTATAATTCTTATCTTTTTCTTATTTCTTTTTATGATTTTCACTCAATGCTATCAGCGATGATGCTAATAACATTATAACAATAATTATCAATATAACTGGAGAAAAAACAATTAATGCAGCTAAAATTATTGTTATAATAAATAATATAAATATTGCACCTAATAATAATAAGGTACAAGAAAACCCATTTCTACCATCTAATATTAAAAATATACCAATAACTATTGCTACTAATATTGTATTCATATCCATATTAATTGGCATTTATATATTCCTCCCTTCTAGGTATAACATTTTCACAATATTTACACACCAACTGTCCTTTTTTATTTATTTTAAATGCGTCTACATCTCCATGCTCATGATAACAATATCTACCATCATTCATTTTAATAGGAGTCAATGTTTCATAATATTTATAAATATATGATTCTATAACATCATCATAATTAAAATATTCAAAATTATCTGAAAGTCTACGATATATATAAAAAGTAACATAATTATATTTATAATCTTTTGTTATTTCAACAAAAGGTTCACCTTCTAATCCTATTATATATACAGCATTTTCTGTTAATTCATATTTAACAACTCCCTTAATTCTTTCTAAAGCATTTGCTATTGGTTGTAAATCTTTATTTACTTGTGTTTTTTCTTCTTTCTTTATACCAAATAATTTTTTTAATAGTGACATATTTAAATACCTCCTTTATATTATTATAATGTTTTTTATTTAATTAAAAAATAATAAGGAATGAGCATTGCTCATTCCTTACTTATATTATTCATCACCATCTTCCTTATCATCATTATCATTATTTTCTTTAATAAATTTATTAAATAATTTTACATATCTTAAAACTGTATCCAATTTACTAATTTTATTAAATAATTCAAAACTCACAGTTCCGATAATAAATGATATGGTTATAATTTGATTAACTCCAACTTTAGTTAATAATATATCTTCTAATCCTATCATTATAAAAGCACCTGATATAGCCCCTATCAATACTCTACTTAATCGAAATTTAACATCTTTTTTAATCAAAGTATTATATAAATCTTTAAGAAACGCTCCCATTAATGTTAATACAAAATACAGACACCAGGGAACGATTATTGAGAGGAACGTGTTTAAATTCAAACCTTCCATACCATCATCTCCACTCTCAAATTATTCTTTATCTTCTTCTAAAGATTTGTATACAAACATTAATCCTATTATTGATATCATATTAAATATTATCGTAGAGAGTGAAAATAAAATACTGTTAATTATCTGTTTATCAATAGTATCGGTATATTTATCGTTTAATAAATTCTGTTCCATCATTTTTTCGACATTACGAATAATATATTCTCTAATATCCATATAATGATAGACATACATTTTTTTACAATTTTCATTTTTTCTCATAAAATTAGAATCTTTATTACCTAAAATATCACCATCTTCAGTTATAGTAGATAATGTAACAAATCCAAAACCAGTTAAACCATTCAATCCTTTTTTTTGATAAATATTGTATAAATCATTTGTAGTATATAATCTATTATCTTTATACTTACCATCTATACGCATGATAGTTGTGTTAGTTATATTAGTATTTTTTATATCTTCAAATGTTGTTTTAGTCATTGCTGGATTGTTTAGTGTATTATAGAACACCTTCCATGATATAAATGATTCTTTACCTAACATATTCTTAAACTTATCATGATAATCATTAGCTTTAGCATATAATATCTTATCTTCAGTTCCTATAACTAAAAAATTAACATATCCAGGATATGATGATTGGAAATAGTTATTGTTTGCATTATCTATTGTAGTATATACATAGTTATGATATTTTATAGAATTTAAAACTTCTTCTAATTCATATTTACTATGATTAGTCAATAAATCAGATTGTAATTTATCTGTTGATATTTTATCTCTTTTAACTGCGTTATTATATCCTTCATTAATTATCATATTAAATAAATTTCTATTATTAACACTTACTATTTTATCTATTAAAGTATGATCAATTTTACCTTCAGGACATATTAATCTATATTGATTATATAATGTTACTGCACGTAATGTGGTTGATACTAACAATATAATGATTATCATTACGATCATAACACTTATTGCTTTATGTTTATTTTTACCCTTACATTTTTTCAATATTTTTTTTAAGTTAAGCATATAAAACACTCAAATCCATTATTTCAAATGTAGATGAGCTATCGCATGTACATCTGATTCTAACATTTATTGCATATTTCTTATCCACTTCTTTATTTGGTATAGCTGGTACTTTAGCAAATAATCCTGTAGTAAGAACATCAGTACAATCATACCATTGAGGTGAACTATCTAATGCATTAAATGTAATTAAGCAAGAAATATTTGGTGACCCAAGATATTTTGCTATTTCTGTAACTTTAAATTCTGTAGGGGTAAAATTTAATTCTATAGGATTTTGTAATCTAAAATCCATTGATTGTCCTTGTGATATTTTTATACTTCCTGAAGAATATGTCCCTGAACTTATGTTCAGATTATCTTTAGTTTTAAAATTATTTCTGTAAATATGGTTCAATGTTAATGTATCATCAATTAGACCAGACATTTTATTTATAGTTGATGATAAATCTTCTATTGTAGATAATCTAGCATCATCTACTTTAGTAATTATTTTATTAAGAACATCACTAAGTCTTTCTCCTGTTTCTAAAGATATAAAAACTTCTTCTACAGTATTTACTGGTAATATCAGTACATAATTTCCATTAGCATCCTTTACTCTTTCTAAAACAGAAATTATTTGTTGAGCCATATATACCACCTCCTCTATACTACTTTAAACCATATACCACCAGTAACTAAATCAGGATCTCTTTCTGTTCCTATACAAGTAAGCTTTCCTGATAAAGTAGGTGTTTGACCTCCACTAGTTCCTCCTCCTTTAGGAGCATCTATCCATTGAGTATCAAAATCATTTCCTGATTTTTTAGCTAATATTTGTCCTGTTGAACCACCTTTTGGAACTTTACACTCTTCAATAATTGTAGGTGGATTATCACCAGAATTTCCTCCAGTAGGAACATCTGTCCATTGTAAATCATAATCTGTATCTGATTTTTTTATAAGATGTTGACCTTTTTTACCTCCTGCTGGTACTTTACAATAATCTACAAATTCAGGTGGTTCTATTGGACCAGATTCACCATTATCTAATAACTGATTTAATTTGTTTAAAAATTCATTGTCATCCATAACTGAAGGAACATCTTCTTCATCTACCCATTCCAAATCATAATTTGTTCCTGATTTTTTAGCTAGATGTTGACCTTGTTTCCCTCCTGCTGGTACTTTACAATCACCAGTTATTATAGTTCCTCCACCACTACTTGATCCACCGTCAGCCCAAGTTAAATCATAATCATTTGCTGAATATTTTACTAATACTTGACCTGGTTTACCTCCAGGAGGTATGTGACTATTTATATAGTCATCAACATTAGCCCATTTAGTATCATGATCACTATCACTTTTTTTAACTAAAAATTGACCTGTTGTTCCACCTTTAGGCATTTTACAGCTTATTATTTCTTTAGATGGATCTATTTCAATTCCTGTTCCAAATTCAACCATTAATTCTGCTATAAATGCTTTTAATTCATCATCTGTTATATTATCATCAGGTGTTAATACATTGTACCATTTAGTATCATAATCTTGAGATGATCTTTTAATTAATGCTTGACCTGCAATACCACCACCAGGCATCTTGTATTTAAACAATTCTGATGGATCTCCAGTAGCTGTTCCTGTTTGTAGTTCTTTTAAAAATTTTTGTAATTCCTCATCTGTTATATCAATATCTGTCCATTCTGATGCATAATCTAACTCTGAAGTTTTTGATAACAACTGACCTTTTTTACCACCTTTAGGTAAACCATTTTTACTATTACTATCTGTTGCTATCAATTTACCTTTAAATGTAAGATTTCCATCATCATTAGTTCCTAAATAATCTAATATATCATCATTTTCATGATAATGCATTAAATCTGTAGCTGTATCGATAGCATCTGGATTCGAACTAGGTCTATCTTTTATATCTCCCCAATTCAATCCTCCTAAATCATTTAAAGTTATAGTTTTTTTACCCTTTATAACTCTACCATATTTATCTACAACTACACTAACATACTCACCAGGTTCGATTGTTTCTTCTAAAGTAACAGTATTACCATTTTTAGTTAGTCCATCTGTAAACATTAAATCATTTGGACCTATAAATTGAGCAAATTCTATATTTGATGTACCTAATGATATATTATCACCATTAAGTAACATAAAACCACAATTAGCATATTTTCCTTCATTTACTAAAACATAAGTTCCTTTAGTAAATAAAGTACCTGTATTTAAATCTGAAGAACGTTCCCATGTTCCATTTGATGCTACATAAATACCATTTTGATTTTTTATATTTTGACCATTTACTAATACCCTATCTCCTTCAACTAAAGGATAATTGTCAATATATTGTAAGCCTGATAATACTACATTTTTATCAGTAGCAAATCTAACAGGTTCTTTTATATTTATATTCTGTGCTGTACAAACAGCATTAACATATCTCTTAGTAGCAGGTTCCATATTATTTATTGGGTCGTGGTCTAGAAATATACTTGCTTCCATTTGTTGGTCTTTGTCTCTTACCATTGTTTTTTCATCTAAACCTTCAAATCCTTGTATCATATCTGGTGTTATTGGAGGTAAATCACTAGCTTCTATATTTCCAACACCAATTATTCTACCTCTATTATCAACCATTAATTTAGTATACGTACCAGGACGTATTCCCTGACTTTCTAACATTGTTTTGATGTATACATTTTCTCCACCATCAAAAACACATTCACCACTAACATCTCCTGTTAATGTGATTTTTCTTTTATGTTCTAATCTTGATACAAAATATGCTCTACCTGTGATGTTTACATCTAATTCACCAAATTCATTTAATACAACTATTTTACCAGCATTTTCTTTTCCACCAGTATCAACTAACATTGATGCACCTAATACATCTGTTATACCATATCCAGCAACTGTCGTTGGTTTATTTTTTATATCTGCCCAATCTACAACTATTTCCATATCTGTAGATTCAGAAGTTTTTATAAATTGTCTTCCATCATAAATATAAAAGGCTCCACCTGATTTAACATCAGCATCTCCAGTTGCATCTTTAACATATACAACCAATCCTTGGAAAGGATCTGTTATAGACAATAATTGTGATATATTATCAACCATTCGTATTTCTTTATTTTCAGCTGGTAATTGTGATAATGGTATTCTACCATATGAATCCAATGTAGCCAATCCATTAGCTGAACCAACTTTAGAAGAATCTACTTTACCTAATATCGCTTTAGTCATTTCATCTATTTGAGATGATATTGGTTTATTTCCATTTAACATAACATAGTCTGCTATTGTAATTGGATAAACGAGTTCAAATTGATTCTCTCCTTCTTTTTTTACACGTATATATGCTTTTTTAATATCCATTTAATTCACCTCCTTTAGTCTTCATAGTCAAACCATAGTCTAACTTCTGGTTGTGTAGGTTCATCATCTTGAGCAGCAAAATGTTCATTTTCATAAACATTTATGTTAACACCAGATGTCAATCCACCTAAATCTAAATTTTCACCATCACCTGATTTTACTACTACTGGTTGAAACCATAATCTATTATCTTTATCTTCTGGTTGATTTATCGCTAATTGTATTACTTTACTAAAATCAACATCTAATGAAGAACCTTCACCAAATAAACTTGTAAAATATATAGTATGCCAATCTTTATCATCATATATTCCTGTTATACCACTATAATTAGCAATTTTAAGAACATAATTTCCATTAGGCATTAATGATATTATTGGATCTCCTTTTGAATATGTTTTAGTTGGGTCATATTCTTTAGGTATATTATCACCAAATAAAGAGTTTAGGATTAATTGATAAGTAGTAATCGCATTGTTATTTGTTATATTTTTTATAAAATTAAGTTTAGCTGCCATTATCTTCACCTCCTAAACATTACATGTTATAAATATATTGTGTAATGATATTCTATATCGAATATCACTCATAGCATATGATGCTGGTGTAAAAGTTATATTAGTTATTATTATAGGTTTAGAATCATCATCACAATAATCCATTGAATTTATAATAAATTTATTCATATCATTAACTTTTTTAGTAACAATAAATTGCTGAGTTCCTCTTTTAGCTTCAACTCTAACTTCACATTCAGTATCATTTAACAAATCTATACTATTTGTATCACAAAAATGTTCAGATACATCAAAATTGAATAAGAATTTATTTATAGTTGAAGATAATTCTAATGGTTCTGATAATATATTCTTATTGTAACTTATCATTTTAGGTAATTGCATGTCATCAAATGTTATTTGAAAAAATTGACCACATATTCCTGATTGTTCAGCATCACTTATTGCTTTTTTCATAGATAATGATGTTCTATTAGTAGTATCTGCAGATACAATATATCCGTTTTTATCTTTAATTAATATTTCACCAGTTAATTTATCTACCATTATTTCTTCATTAACTGATTCCAAATATCTATCTTTAGATAATGCAGAAACAGCAAAACGTTGCATCGTATAATCAAGAACATCTCCTTTTTCTGTAATAGGCATTTATAACACTCCTTTCTTAATTTTCTATTAATCTATTGTTTTTTAAAGATAACGATTGTAAAAAATACAATCGTTATCCTTTTTAACCTAAACTATCATCATCTGGATTTATAGGAAGAATCATAGCATTCAATCTACCATAATCTGGATTAAATAAAAAAGGTTCTCCATCCATTATTTGATGATATAATTTTTGTGTATCAACATCAAGTTGTTTTTCATTTGGGTTAAGTAATCCATAATTTGGAACTAAATAATCATGATAAAAAGAATATAATATATAGTCTATTATAGATATTCCACCTTCTAATATATCATCTTCATCATCTATTATTTTTGCTATAGTTTTTTCTATATTTTTTTTAAATTCCTCATCTACACCTAATATTCTATCTATAATATCTTCTACAGTTAAATACCCAAAGTATTCATCATCCCTAGAATTTTCGACTATTTCAAAATTTCTAGTAGATCTTACATTTTTAATTATTATTTTATTTGAAGATATTATTTCAATATTATCTCTATTTAATTTTCTACCATTTATATATACATCATGCCATCTTAAATCAAAAGGCTTATCTATATAGCCATCTAATTCTACCATTTTATATTGTTCTATTCTTTTTTTATAATAAACTTGTTTCATTTTATAAGGCATCATTTCAGCAACCAATTCCTGACCAGAAGAAACACCAACTCCAGAAATAATAGCAGTAGGTCCTAATTCTGGATCTTGAGTAAACTGTATTGTCGGAACATGTCTAGGAATACATCTACCATTTTTATAAACTCTAAAATAACCAGTATCTTTTTTACAATCATCAGTAAGTTTTAGTGATGTAAAAAGATCATTAATAGTATAAATTGTTCTTCTTGTTATACTATGTCTTTTTGATATTCTCATTTGGAGATTTCTTCCTATATATTCTATATGCTTTAATCTTATTTCAAAATGTTCTGGACATTGCAAATATGAATTATGGTCTAATAGATTATATACATCATCACCTACTCTAGAATATAATTCATAAGCATCTGTGGGAACTAATTTATCATTGTCCATATCAACTAAATAAACATCATTTATTAATGGATGATGAAATTCGTCATTTGGATATTTTAAATCTATAGATGCTCTTCTTGTTACAGGATCTCCTCTAAAATCATAAGTTGTTATAAATTCTGGTAATTTTTCTATTTCTATTATAGATGTATAAGAAACAAATCTAACTGGTATATATAAAAATACATAATCATCATTACCGTATATTTTACAATCATAATCTCTTTTAGTACCATCAACCAATACGATTAAATCATCAAATTTATTTCTAAACCTATTCGATAACACGAATAAATACATAGGTTCATCGAATTTCTCAACAGTATCGAGTTTTATATCGGAATTATCATTTTTAACTCTTTGGTCTAATTCTATTTTTGACATATCTAAATAATATTGTCTATTTTGTATAGCTAAATATTTTAAATATATTCTGAACCATTCCCCATCTTCTCGTGTCAATTGTTTCATTTTTTTAGTTTTATATTTAAAACTATCATCGAAATAAACGGAACCTTTATAATCATCTATAGAATAGATGATTTCTTTTGGTACATAGTTCTTAATTATTTCTTGTATTGTATTATTTCTATATCTATCTAATATATTAGTCATATATTTATAATACATGGCTAAAGCATTTTTATGTTTTAATGTCTTACTATTCTTTTTATAAAACACATATACTTTTAATGTTCTATCATTTGGTATATCTCCAACTATCTTATATATATTTGGATAATACATATCTATTTTTAAATCATGCATAAAAATACCATTATTATCAAATATGAGCATATTGTCTATTGATATTGGATAATCTTCTAATTCTAATTGAAACCAAACATCATCTTGGTCATTACCGAGTTCGATTTTCTTATGGAAAAATTCAAAATCAAAAAACTTAAGCAAGATATTATTATCTTTATAATTTTTCTTAACATATTTAATATAATCAGGGTCTATTATAATTTTTCCATTTTTTCTAGTTAATTTTAATTCTTCTCCATAATGAGTATCATTTAATAAGCAATAACACAATGTATTATCTGTTACATGATATCCTGTTAGACTCAAACCACCATTAACAGTATTGAAATGATCAATAGCATTTGCAGTAGTTTGTAATAAGAAATTAGAATAATTAGGCATGAATAAAACAGTTATAGGAGCGTTTATTTCCCTCATATATTTAAAATTAGCTCTAATCAAACCATTTTTTTCAGAAGGTTTTTCTCTTATATTAAATACCAAATAAGTTCTATCCTCTTTACAATAGATATTCACCCCATCCATACATAATTCTCCATTTACGAATACCATATATGAATTTGTAAATATGTCCTTATTATTTAAAGTATCGTCTTGACTTATTTGTTTATCATAAAATTTAGAACGTCTATATCGCAATCTATCATCATCATCAAGAAAATCTCCAGGAACATATAAAACCCATTTTCTTGGAGCTAATGATAATTTATGATTTACTCTATCAGAACGTTGTAAATCCATCATATGAAAATCAAATCTTTTATATCTAGTCATTTCTTTTTGTAATTGATATAAATATTGAAATGATGATAATTTACATTCTTCTATAGCTTTAATTTCTGTTTCAAAATCAAATGTATTATTAGATAACGCATCTCTTTTAAAAAATAAATCTTGTTCAGCCATTTACAATACCTCCTTTACTTTATATAATCATTAATTGATTGTTTTATATATGTAATTTGTGAAATTTCATTACTATATTATAGAAATGAATAAGGTATAAAATAGTTTATATCTTATAATATAATTAATTAACAATCGGAGGTAAATATTATGAAAATATTAAAAGAAATGAAAGAAAGAGCAACATTATATGAAAGTCACAATAACGAAATAGAAAATGACAGAATGAAAAAGTTATATGTAGATAGAATAGAAGATATAAAACCCGTAACATACATACAAGGAATACCTGTCATAATAGCACCATCAGTACTATCTGATATAGGTGCTTTTATGGCATGTCTAATGATAAGTCCTGAAAGAAATTATGTAGTTATAATAGACGATTTATTTAAAGAATTATCATTAAATGCTAAACAATATGTGTTAGGTCATGAACTTGGACATCATAATTTAGGACATTTAAAGAAATTTGAAGATCCGAACTACAGTATTGATAAAACTGAAAATTTAAATAAAATAGAATTAGAATATGCTGCAGATGAATATGCTGCAAAAATGTTCGGTTATTTAAATGTTGTAAAAGCAATAGATGAAATAATTGGAGTAATAAATAAATCTATGAAAAAAGGCATTTTAAGTAATATAAATCTAACATATGTAAAACATGTTATGAGCAAAAGAAAACGTCATCTTATGAAATAATATATTGAGTGTAACCACATATGGTTACACTTATTTTTTTCTATGTTCCTGGGTTAGTATGATCCGTAATTCATGAGATTTCATTACTATATTATAGAATTGAATAAGGTATAAAATAGTTTATATCTTATAATATATTTTAGTTACTAGGAGGTAATATTATGAAATTATTAAAAGGAATGAAAGAAAGAGCAACATTATATGAAAGTCACATGGAAGCTGTATATGATGATAGTGATATGTTTTGGGAAAATGATATAACACAATTAGAACAATTACAAGCATTAGCATATGTTGATTCATTACCAATAATAAAAAGCCCGTATATTTTATATGGTATGGGAGTTTTAATGGGAGCATTATTAATTAGCCCTAATCACAACTATGCTATAATAGTCGATGATTTATTTAATGAATTATCATTAAATGCTAAAAAGTTCGTTATCAATCATGAACTTGGACATTATAATCTAGGACATTTAAAACAATTCGAAAATGAAAACACAAAAAAAGGATTGTTAAATAAAATGAAATTAGAATATGAAGCAGATAATCAATCTGCAAAAGTAATAGGTTATAAAAATACAATAAAAGCTATAAATGAAATAATTGAATTAATAAATAAATCTACAAAAAAAGATATTTTAAATTCAATTAATTTATGCTTAATAAAGCATACTTTAAATAAAAGAAAAAGACATTTAATAAAAATGTACATATGTAATAAATGTGGTTTTTAAACCACATTTATTTTTTTCTATGTTCCTAGACTAATTTGTAATTTGTGAGATTTCACTACTATATAATATTAGTGGATAGTAAGATATCCATTTAATATCTGTACTATCCCTAATAGAGTTGTAAAGTTGTAGTGTGTTTTTATATTTTTTTATATGTTCCTATATGTAATTTACGAGATTTCACTACTATATTATACAATTGAATAAGGTATAAAATGGTTTGTGCTTTATTCAAAAAAATAATTTAATTACTTGGAGGTAATATTATGACATATGATGAATTCATGAAAAAAATAAAATACATATTAAACATATCAATTGATACGGATGATGCTGATTTACAAAAAGCATTAACTAAAGTACTTGAAAAAGAAATAGAAAATGCATGTGATTTATATTATTATGAATAAGTAGCTTCGGCTACTTATTTTTTTTCTATGTTCCTGGGTTAGTATGATCCGTAATTTATGAGATTTCATAACTATATTATAGAATTGAATACGGTATAAAATTATTTATATCTTATTCAAATAAAATATTTTATATACTGTAGGAGGTATTATTATGTTAAGTTTAACTGGTAGATTAGGTGTTGATTTAGTAGCAAGTGAATTTAGAGCAGATGATGATAATTTTGGAGATGATATTATTTCTCTTGAAAACTCTTTATATTTTAAATTAGAAAAAGAATATGGAGATAATAAAAAATGTAAAGATGTTCTAGATGCTATACTATCAATAAGAAAGGAAATAGAAGCTGATGCTTCTATAGAATCAAAAAATTGTGGTAAACAAATCAGTTGGGTAAAAGAGTCAAATAAATTAATAAAAGAAGCATCTTTATCTGAAGGAGAATATGAATATGTTAATATTGCATCTAAATATATATTTAGAGAACATTCTCTTGCTACTATGGGTTTAATAGGATTATTAGGCTTATAGAATAAGTAGCTTCGGCTACTTATTTTTTTCTATGTTCCTGGGTTAGTATGATCCGTAATTTGTGAGATTTCATTACTATATTATAATAGTGAATAAAGGTATAAAATGGTTTATATC